>Ga0272440_1001070_pt1 | contig 22734 bp, 22 predicted proteins | sample SSMMMBAug17_FD_192440 | JGI IMG/M metagenome (GOLD analysis project Ga0272440, IMG submission 192440) | Marine sediment archaeal communities from Little Sippewissett salt marsh, Falmouth, MA, United States - SSM-MMB-Aug17 | ecosystem: Environmental > Aquatic > Marine > Wetlands > Sediment ...
CTGCCTAGTTCGATCGGTCTTTTCTTATTTTTTAATTCTTCTATTTCCTGTACTTTCTATTATTCTTTACTTTTTCATCATAATCTGTTTTTGCTTTTTATTTTTGTTCTATTTATATAATTATTTTATTTCTAAAGCTATTGCTTTATTACTTTTTGCTACTATTTCATATATTATTTTAGGATTATTTATGAAAGAGTATATAAAAGACCAAATAAAAAAGTCGTATGAGACTAAACAGATTATATATAATGATGATGCACTACTTGATAAAATTGAAGAGCTAGCAAAAGAGTGTGTTGCTTTATATAAGGGAGATAAAAAAACAATATTAGCCGGGAATGGTGGTAGTGCTGCTGATGCACAGCATATTGCAGCAGAATTAGTTGGTCGTTATGGCTTTGATCGCCCTTCTATTCCATCGCTTGCACTTACTACTGATACGTCAAATCTTACTGCAATTGGTAATGACTACGGATATGATCAAGTTTTTTCTCGTCAATTAGAAGGTATGGGTCAAGAGGGTGATATATTTATTGGAATATCTACGTCTGGTAACTCTGTTAATATTATAAAAGCATTTGAATCCGCAAAGAAAAAAAATATTACGACTGTTGCATTAACAGGTAGAGATGGTGGTAAAATGGCTCAAATGGCAGATATTGCCATAGTTGTACCATCAAATTCTACACCGAGAATTCAGGAGTCCCACATACTTATTGGCCATATTTTATGCGACATTATTGAAAAAGAAATTTTTGGTGAGGGTGTATAAATTTCTATATGAATAAAGCTCTTTTTTTAGATCGTGATGGTGTTATTAATGTAGAAGTTGATTATCTTTACGAAATAGATAAATTTATTTTTATAGATGGTATATTAGATTTATGTAGATATTATCAGCAAAATGGTTATATTATTATTGTTGTGACAAATCAATCGGGTATAGCACGTGGCTATTACTCTGAAGCTCAGTACCATATGCTTACAGATTGGATGATTAAAGAATTCGCAAATAATGGTATTACTATTACAAGGGTTTATCATTGCCCACATCATCCTGATATTAGTGGAGTTTGTGAATGCAGAAAGCCAAATCCACAAATGCTTTTAGATGCCAAAGATGATTTTGATATTGATATGAGTCAATCACTTCTTATTGGGGACAAGGAGAGAGATATTGAAGCTGCTCTAAATGCAGGTTTAAGCGAAACATATTTGTTCGATGAAAACTCTTGCGTAAGTAGCTCAAAAGCGAGTCGGATAGTAGATAAACTTGATGATATTTGGAAGGTCTAATGTTAATACTCAATTGTGGTGGCACATTTAATAAACAGTATAATCCAATAACTGGTAATTTAGATGTTGCTTTTGATAATAAAGCTGTAGAGAAAATATTAGAGTCATCTACCCAGAAATACTCATTAGCAGGTATTATTTATAAAGATAGTCTTGATATGGATGCAGAAGATCGAAAGATGATAGCAAATATTATCAAGGAGTCTACAGAAAAGAAGTTTCTTATTGTTCACGGTACTGATACAATGGATTTAACTGCTGAGTTTCTAAGTGAAATATTTAGTGATAAGTCCATAGTTCTTACTGGAGCAATGCGACCTTTTTCAATAGATCCAATAGAGGCTAGTTTTAACTTGGGTATGGCAATTGGATTTTTAAATAACTCAGATGAGAGTGGTGTCTTTTTATGTATGAGTGGTTACGTAAGAGCTGTCGGTCAAATAGAGAAAAATAGAGACTTAGGAAGATTTGAAGTTGTCAAATAAAATTGCCTGTTCACATTGTCATTTAGAGTTTTCTAAAGATGTAATGATCCAAGATGGTGAGAACTATTTTTGTTGTAACGGTTGCCAAGGTGTTTATCATCTTCTATCTGATTCTGGGCTTGATAGTTTTTATGAAAAGAGTGCAGGTGTTACACTCACTCCTCCAACAAAGCAGTATGAAGACTCTTCTAACTTTAACTCCCCAGCTTTTTATGATAGATTTGTCTCTCAAAACAGCGATGGGTTCTGTGAAGTCTCTTTAATTATAGAAGGGATTCACTGTTCAGCATGTGTGTGGCTTAATGAGAAGGCACTTCATAAAATGGAAGGTGTTGTAGAAGCAAACATAAACTTTACAAACAATAAGGCGCATATTGTTTGGTCAGATGATGTTGTTAAACTCTCTGAAATTATAGACATGATTCGAGCCATTGGTTATAACGCTTATCCTTATGATGCAACACTTCAAGAGGCACATGCCAATAAAGTTAGAAAAGAGTACTATTTACGTTTAGCTGTTGCAATATTTGCTTCAATGAATGTGATGTGGATTGCAGTGGCACAATATGCAGGTTATTTTACGGGTATAACTCAAGAGATGAAGACTATTCTAAATATTGCAGAAGGTGTACTCGCAACTCCTGTACTTTTTTATAGTGGCTGGGTCTTTTTTCGTGGGGCATACTATGGCTTACGTAACAGAGTTGTTAATATGGACTTGCTTGTCGCAACAGGTGCTTTACTTACATATGTGTATTCTCTCTACATTACTATACGTGAGCATGGAGAGGCATATTTTGATTCTGTAAGTATGATTATTACTTTTGTTTTAGTAGGAAAGTTTCTTGAAGTACTGAGTAAGAAAAATGCAGCTGATACCCTCGATATTATTGGTAAGCATCTTCCTGATGAAGTAAATATTATTCGCGATGGTAAAGTTCTTAGTTGTAAACTTCAAGATGTTCAAGTGGGAGAGAGAATAGTTGTAAACTCAGGTGAAAAAGTGCTTTTAGATGGGAAAATTCTAAAAGGAGAGGGAAGCTTTGATGAGTCAAATCTTACTGGTGAGAGTAAACCAATACTCAAAACTATTGGAGATGATGTTATCAGTGGAACAACAAGCATTGATGCTGACATTGAGTTTGAAGCTACTAAAGATTTTGCGCACTCTACACTATCGAACCTTGTAACACTTTTAGAGAGTGCAATAAATAAAAAGCCAAAAATAGAAGTTTTGGCAAATAGACTCTCCGAGCACTTCTCTAGTGTTATTCTTTTTTTGGCATTTGCTACATTTGCCGTGTGGTGGCTTTGGCCGCATAGTTTTGAAGAGTCTTTAATGGTTGGAATATCTGTGATTGTTATCGCTTGTCCTTGTGCACTTGGTTTGGCAACACCTGTAGCAACCTTAGTAGGACTGAGTCTTGGAGCAAAACGGGGTATTCTTTTTAAAGAAGCAGCTCAATTAGAGACCATGGCGAAAGTAGATGTACTTTTATTAGATAAAACAGGGACACTTACACTTGGAAAACCTAATGTTGTCGCTGTAAAAAACTATAAAGAGTTTGATATAGAGCTTCTTTATTCTCTCATAAATGCATCCAAGCATCCAATTTCTAAGAGTATTAAAGAGTATATAGAGACTACTTATAGTTCGATGAATAGCTACGCTTTTGATAGTTTTTTACATATTGCTGCTCGTGGTGTAGAAGCTACTTATAAAAACCAAAAGTTATTGGGTGGCAATGAAAGACTCATGAAAGAGCGAGGAATTACTTTAGAATATACAAGCAAAAATACACATTTTTACTTTGCCATAGATGGAGAAGTAGTTGCGCTTTATGAGTTGGAAGACACAGTAAAACAGGGAGCATATGAGCTTGTAGAACAGATGCATGCTAGAGGAGTAGAAGTTGTAATGCTCACTGGCGATAATAATCTCAGTGCACAAAAAGTTGCTAAGGGGGTAGGGATAACTCAGTATTATGCTGAGTTAACTCCAGAAGAGAAACTGCATTATGTTGAAGAGTTGCACAAAAATGGTAAAGTAGTTGTTATGGTTGGTGATGGTGTGAATGATATTCTAGCATTAGCAAAAGCAGATATAGGTATAGTGATGGGAAGTGGGAGTGATATTGCAGTAGAAGTTAGTGACGTTGTACTTTTAAATGATTCACTAGAATCACTACTAGGGGCATTTAAAATATCCAAAACAACTTTTTCGCTTATAAAACAAAACTTTGCTATTTCATTAATTTATAATGCAATTACGATTCCTTTAGCTATGGCAGGTTTAGTTATACCTCTTGTAGCAGCACTTTCAATGAGCTTTAGTTCACTTTTAGTAGTGGGTAACTCTATGCGAATACGCTATAAATGGAACAGGAGTTAAAATATGGATAATATGGTTGTTGCAATGATGCTTGGTGCATCACTTTTTTTGGGTGGTGTTGCACTGGTAGCATTTCTTTGGGCTATTAAAACAGGGCAGTTTGATGATGAAGAGAAGTTTTTAAATGCTGTTAAGTTTGATAATGAAGATGATTTAAATGATGCTATAAAACAAGAGAAAAAACGAGAAGCTTTGAAAAAGAAAGATTACAAACCAGAATAAGATTATCAAAGAAAGAACTTCTCCACAAGTGGAGAAGTAAATATTTGTTTATTGGTGATTATTTACCAATAGTTTGAGCGAAAGCTTCTAATTCAGCATCAGAGTAACGAGCTACTTGACCTTTCATAACACCTTTCATTGGTCCACCGTAAGTACCAGCTTTATAACCTTTAAGTGAAGCAGCGATTTCAGCGTGAGTCATTTCAGCAACTATTTTAGACTTACCCATAGCGTGTTTTTCCCAGTCTGCACCGTGACAAGCAACACATGCTTTACCGTTTACTGCAGCAGATGCAGCCGTTACTAGAGCCATAGCAGCGATTGAAGCGATAACAACTTTTTTCATTTTTATTCCTTAAGTAAATGTTTCGTTTGCATTATATATCTTAGAGTCTTAAATACTTGTTAATGAACATCAAGGTATGATTTTATTAAAATAAAATTACTACTAGGTGTGAAGATGCGATACATAGAGGAAACTCTCGAAAATAAAACAATTTTAATTACTGGTGGTGCTGGTTTCATCGGATCAAATCTTGCCTTTTATTTTCAAAATAACCATCCAGATGCAAAAGTTGTTGTTTTAGACAGTTTTAGAAGTGGAGAGACTCTTAGCAATGGAAATTTAAAAAGCTTTGGTCACTTTAAAAATCTTATTGGTTTTAATGGAGAGATAATTAGTGGAGATATTAATGACAAAGCCCTGCTATCGGAGCTAGAGAAGAACTATAAATTCGATTATATCTTTCACGAGGCTGCAATTTCTGACACAACTGCATTAGAGCAAGACTTAATGATAAAAACAAATGTAAACGCGTACAAAGACCTTTTAGAACTTGCTATAAAACATGGTGCAAATATGATTTATGCCTCTTCGGCTGCCACTTATGGAAATGCAGAGTCTCCACAGCGTGTAGGTCGCGAAGCACCAAATAATGTCTATGGCTTTTCAAAACTCTCTATGGATCATATAAGCCGTGAGTATATGAAAAAAGCAGATATTTCTATAGTGGGACTTCGTTACTTTAATGTGTATGGACCAAGAGAGTATTTTAAAAACACAACAGCCTCTATGGTACTACAGTTTGGAAATCAGATACTTTCAGGCAAAAATCCTCGTTTATTTGAGGGAAGTGACAAAATTCTTCGTGATTTTATATTTGTAGAAGATATTATTCAAGCAAACATTAAAGCGATGCATCCAAAAGAGAGTGGTGTGTACAATGTTGGAACAGGTAAAGCAAGAAGTTTTCAAGATATTGTAGACATTTTACAGCGTGAACTTGGAACTACTTTAGAGTGTGAATACATTCCAAATCCATTTGTTGGAAGTTATCAGTTCCACACAGAAGCAGATATTACTACAACAAAAGAGCAGTTGGGATATGCACCAGCGTATGAAATGGAAGATGGTATAAAAGCTTACGTAAGCGAAATTAAACGTATATATGAAACAGAAGTAAAGAAGTAAAATGCAAAGTTTAAAAAAGGCCGAGCCAAATATTTTAGTTATTGGTGATTTGATGATAGATCACTATCTTTGGGGTTCATGTGATCGTATATCTCCAGAAGCACCGGTACAAGTTGTAGACATTGCAAAAGAGACCACGGTTCTTGGTGGTGCGGGAAATGTTATTAACAATCTAAACACTTTAGGTGCAAAGGTGAGTGTTAGCAGTGTAATCGGTGATGATGAAAATGGTGCTGAACTTACAGATATGTTACGTAACATAGGTGTTAATACGCAAAATATTGTTACACAAGAGGGAAGAAAAACTTCTAAAAAGAGTCGTGTTATAGCAGTAAGTCAGCAGATACTTCGTTATGACAAAGAGAGTAAAAATGCAATATCACAAGACTCTGTTACTAAAATACTTGCTGCACTAGAGAACTCTATAGCATCTTATGATGTTGTTATTCTTTCCGATTATGGAAAAGGTGTTTTAACTGACGCTCTTTGTCAAGGTGTCATAAAACTTGCAAAAGCACAAAATGTCAAAGTATTAGTTGATCCAAAAGGGAGTGATTTTTCAAAGTACAAAGGTGCCTATCTTTTAACGCCAAATAAAAAAGAGGCGATGATAGCGACGCAAATTGACATTAGCTCAAAAGAGTCACTTGAAGAGGCGCTATTAAAATTAAAAAACGAGTGTGAGCTTGATATCTCTATGATTACACTCTCTGAAGATGGTATTGCGACGCACGATAAAAAAGTCGAGGTTTTTCCAACAGTTGCTAAAGAGGTTTTTGATGTGACTGGGGCAGGGGACACAGTTATCGCATCTATTGCTTTTGCACTGAGTGCTGGTATGTCTATTCAAGAGAGTGCTGCATTTGCTAACTTAGCTGCGGGTGTTGTTGTCGGAAAAATTGGTTCCGCCACTGTGACACTAAGTGAAATAGAGGAGTATGAAGCATCCCTGCATAAAAGTACATCAGATGCACATATTAAAAGCTTTGAAGATATTGCAACTGTTGTAGCAGCAGCTAGAGAAAAAGGTAAGCGTGTTGTTTTTACAAATGGTTGTTTCGACATTTTACATGTTGGCCATGTGAAGTACCTGCAAGTTGCAAAAAGTTTTGGTGATATTTTAATAGTCGGCCTGAATTCGGATGAATCAGTTTCACGTCTTAAAGGTCCTACTCGACCAGTAAACATAGCAGAAGATAGAGCCTATCTGCTTGCTGCTCTTGAAGCTGTTGATTTTGTTGTTCCTTTTACAGAAGATACACCGTATGAACTCATTAGGATGATTGCTCCTGATGTTTTAGTAAAGGGTGGAGATTACGAAGGTAAGGCAGTTGTCGGAACAGAATTTGCTGGTGAGCTGAAGCTTGTTGACTTTGTTGATGGCAAAAGTACAACACAAACAATTCAAAAAATACAGGGAAGTACATGTTAAAAAAACTAGCGTTTATGACTGCATCAGCAGTATCAGCTTTTGCAATGCACACAGGTGAAATAAATATAAATGATGCAGATTTAGAGATATCTGCACAGCTTGATATTGGACAGTTTAATGAAAATGTTGAACCACACACTATGTTTGTAGGTGCAAAATTTTTAAAAGGTGAGGGTGATCACTCTTCAGTAAAAGGGGCAGATATTGATCCTTACTATGAGTTAAACTTCAAGATGTTAAAAGAGATAAATAACTCTGGTATGTCATTTGGAATGGGTGCAAAACTCAACTACACAAAAGACTACTCTACACTTCCATTAGGTTTAGAATTCATCTATGTAATTCCTGCACAAGAGTTTGTACCAATGTATCTTCACGGACAACTCTACTATGCTCCAGGTGCTCTTGCTTTTAGTGATGCAAAGGATTATCTAGAGTATAGAATTGGTTATGATATTGAGATAATTGATAACGGTAAAATCACTATAGGTTATAGAAACATGGACGCAAACTATGACTATGCAAATGGTGACTTTACTTACAATGAGAGCTGGTACGCAGGATTTAAAATATCGTTTTAAATATTTAAACTCTTTATCGCAGCGATGACTTCATCGGCTGTGATACCTTTCATGCACTCGTGGTGCTTTAGTGGGCACTCCCTTTTCATACACGGACTACACTCCATCTCATGTCTTACAATAACACTCTTTTCATTCATCCACTGTGAAGTCTCTTTATATTTTGTCGGACCAAATATTGCCACTGTTGGGACTTGGTATGCTGCTGCTACATGCATCGGACCACTATCATTTGTAACAAAAAGTGAGCAAGATGCGATGTTTGTACAAAGCTCTTCTATACTTGTTTTTCCTGCAAGGTTTGTGTAGTTTGTGACTCCAAGAGACTCTAGGTGCTCGGCAATCTCATTTGAGATAGTAGTCTCATTTGGTCCACCAAATAAGAGTATGTCATACTTGTTATGGAATGCTGCCCCAACTGCGGCAAACTTATCAGGATACCATCTTTTAGCACTTCCATATGTTGCACCGGCATTAATACCTAAAAGTGGTTTGTTTGACTTTTTAGGTGTTACGTAAAGCTTTAAAGCCGGAATATCACCATTAAAAGCATCACTATTTACCATAGCAAGATCAGTGTACTGTTTAACCAAGTGTTGCTTTGAGCTAATCTTTGGTGTATGTGAGAGCAGGAGTTGTGAGTGCCACGATTGTTTTGCTAAAGTCATCACAGTTCCCGTAAAACGCAGAAGCAAAGAGGAGTGAAGCTGGTTTCTAAATGTTATGGCAAGGTCAAAACTTCCAAGCTCTTTAGCCAGTCTATACGTTGCAAAGAGGCGAGAAGGTGCTTTTTTTGTCTCATCTACAATCGCTTTTTCACAGAGTGGATGGTGTTTGAGTGCTGCAATGCTTACGTAACTCCCAATAAAGGTAAAACGTGCTCCTGGATAGTAGTGACTTAAGAGCTCAATGGCAGGGGTTGCCATAACTGCATCACCAAGCCAGTTTGGAAGTACAATTAAGATTTTCACTGTTTTGGCTCCATTATGTATGTGTACAAAATATGTGTGGTGATATAGACCACAAAAAAGGAGGTTATGTTATCGCTTAAGAAGTGTCCACCGCCAATAATGCGTGCAAAACTCACAGCAACACCATAACTCAGAGCAAGAGCTATCCAGAGCTCTCTACGTTTACGAGCTAAAAGAGCAAAGCCTAAGACACTAAATGCCGCAGAGCCATGTCCACTACTAAAAGAGTTGCCTTTTTGATCAGAGAGTACAAAGGCTGGTGTAAAAGTTTTGTCTCCACCGAACTGTTTTATCTCCGCCGGTCTTGCTCTGCCCCAGTTTTCTTTAAATGTTGCATTGACTATAAGTCCAGGTGCAAGTGCTAAAACTAAGACTATGTAGAGGATTTTACGGTTGTCTATGGAAAGAATGTTGTGCTTGGTTATTTTATTATAAGTGTAGAGTACAATACTTCCTACTGCAAGTGTTGACACTACAATAGGAACTGACTTGTAAAAAAAGACCTCATAAAGTGAGCCTTTAAGATAAAAACCACCATCATAAAAAAGAGATGAAAAAGCGATGTCTATATCTGGAAAGAGTATAAATATGAAAGATATAATGAAAAAAGAGAGCCAGATGAAAAGTGAAACATTCAAAATCTTTTTTGTTAAAATTGTTACCATTTTGCCTCTTCTCTTATAAACAGTTTACTTTTTCGCCTACAGCATCAGTGATGTAGATATATACAGGAGATGCTCCAATGTTAATAGTCTCTTTTTCTATTAGTTCACCATCTCTAGAGTAGACTTGAAACTGCTCTTCCTTACGTAAGCTTGTTGGAGTCAGTGACCAGTGAATCTGTAAGAGTTGCTCATCATTTACAAGACACTGCAGTATGTAGTACCCACGTTTTATATCAAGACGTAAAAACTGTGCCTCTTTGAGAGTTGTTAGCATAAACTTAAAAGTCTCAAATGCACTTCGCTTACGTAAGCCCTCCCTGTTGTCCACTAAACCATAACCAGGGGCTATGAGTTGGTGCCAAGAGACAGAATCAACTTGTTGTGAAGCAAAGGCTAAAAGGTAGTAACGTAGCATAAAGTTTGCATAACTCTCCTCGTCTACACACTCATGCTCACTGGTTGGTGCGTAGGGTGCGGTTCCTGAGATTGGCCAGTTTGTCTCTGTGATGTAGACTCTTTGTTGTGACTTTGGTGAGAGCCATGCCATTGTGGAGAGTAGGGCAATTTTATCGGAAAGCCCAAAACCAAGTTGGGTGTTTTCCGGTGCACCACGTCTGTCAACATAAAGTAGTGATGAGACCCCGTTGTAACTGTAGTTTTGTCTATTAAAGAGTGTGTGTGCCGTGTAGTGAAACTCAAAGTCTATTACACCACTGCCTATGAGATTTATGTCAGTAAACTCATCTTTTTTGAGTTTGTGAGCGACTTGAAAAAAGTTGTTGTACTCTCTTACTGAGAAAAAGCCCCATTTTGAGCGGTTTATTGTTGTGCCTATTTCAAAAATGCTTACATATGGAGCCAGAGTGGAAAAAAACTTACGTAAGCTACTCTCTAAAAGCGCTAAATCTTCAATATGCTCTCTATCTTGCATCACTTTTAGAATGATTTTTTTATCACTGTTATTTTTTGCAAAAGCTAAAAGCTCTTCAAGTGTTTCACTCTCCCAGAGCTTGTAGCGCAGTAAGATGCTTGAGACACCAAGCTCTTCTATGAGCTCTTGTGTTACTTGGGGTTCTCTTTGAAAATCTACACCAAGTGAAAAAAACTCTTTTGAAGATATTTCACGACGTTTTACAAAAGGGGTTGCCAGAAGTGAGAGCGGGAGTATGATGAGTGCTGTGAGATAGGTTAAAAAAAGAGAAGTAAACTCTTTTTTTCTCATCTTTTTTTTGTAGGTTCTGTCTGTGAGTAGTGCTGGCTGATCGGAATAGTTATCCCATGCAAAAGGTGATTTCATAAGGCGAATTATATCCTTTTTAAAGTAAAATCTTTCTATGAATATTTTGGTAGTTCGTACAGACAAACTTGGTGATTTTATAACTGCTCTTCCAGCTATTTACCTCTTGAAACACTACAGTGTGGAGCATAGAGTTATAGTCTGTGTAGCACCAATAAACGAAGCTCTTGCAAAGAGTTGCAGCTTTATAGATGAGATCATTGTTGATAGAGCAGAGGAGTCAGTTTTTACGCTGGCTAAAAAATTAAAAGCAGCAAAGACAGAGCTCTCATTTACACTCTTTTCAAATACCCGTGTTGCTTTGGCACAGTTTTTAGCGCAAATTCCTACAAGGGTTGCTCCTGCTACAAAAATAGCACAGATATTTTACAACCAGCGTGTTAAACAGCGACGTAGTGAAGTAAAGATGGCTGAGTTTGAGTACAACATCGCTCTATGTAAAAGCTACTTTCCTGATATGCAAACGAGTTTTCCACAACCACTTTTGAGTTTTAATGATGCACAAGAGTATTATGAGTCTTTTTGTAGAGAGTATAATGTTTATAAAGACGTAGTTGTGTTTCACGTTGGTTTTGGTGGCTCTTCTGATGCAAACTGGACACTTGATGAGTATGCTCTTTTAGTCACAGAAGTTGTTCAAAAAGAGGCATGTCAGGTTGTTTTAACCTTCGGACCTGATGAAGCAATCTTACGTAAGAGTATGCAAGAGAAGCTAGAGGGTGTTGATGTGGTTTTTTATAGCTCAGAAGATGGCATTGTAAACTTTGCAAAACTCATTAGCGGGTGCAAACTCTTTGTAAGTACTTCGACTGGAACATATCACTTGGCCTCCTTAGTTGGAACACCTACTCTTACTTTTTTTGCAGACTCACTTTTTGCAAGTGCCGCTCGTTGGAAGAGTGTAGGAGATGAGAAGATACAAACACATTTTATGTTACCTCAAGATGAGGTTTTACGTAAGGAGATGTTTAGTGAAGTGAGAGAACTCTTACGTAACTACTAGATTTTTTCGTAGAGTAAGAACTCTTTAGCCTCTTTTGCCCCAATGTACTTATAGTGTTTTAGATTAACATTACACTCTTGCAGAGAGTTTGGTGTTGTAAGAAGATAGTTTGCATTTTCAATGTTTTGTGAAAACTCAACATTGTAGTAGCGCTTTAGGTTAGCCCTAAGACCAATTTCTCCATAAAACTCATGTTTATCTCTATTATTCATAGCACAAGGAAAGACTTTACTCTTTGGGACTATTGTAGTAGTTGTAGTTTCTATGTCATGATAAAAGTTCTTATATCGACTGACAGTATTAGATTGCATGACAATCATAATAACAACCCCAAGAGTTAACAAGAGATTTATCGGCACAACAGACTTAGTAAATCTTATTTTTTGAAGTAATTCTTGTATTGGACTGATAAAGAGAGTTCCTAGAAAAATTGCAAAAAATATGAGTGATGGAAAAACGTAGTAGTCATGTTGTCTTGGGCTTATTTCTAGAGGAATACTCCCACTAAGCCCAATGAGTAAAAAGAGATAACTATACTTTGAAAACTCTATCTTACGTAAGGGTACTCTTCCTAAGAAAAGTGCAAAGAGTGATACGAGAGTTATTACACTCAAATCAACAAGAAGTTGGGAAGTGATTTTAAAGTGTTCGTCTCCTCCACGCTCTCCACTAATTGAGCCTACAATTTGATTATGAAAATAGTTTACTAGGTATGTATGTGCATCTGGATAGAGAGTAGTTAAAAAAGCTATGGCAAAAATAAATAGCATCATGAGTAGATAAAAACCTACAAGTTGAGAGAATCGGTACTTAGAGGAAAAAAGAGCATAGTAAAAAAATGGAAGGGCTAAAGGAAAGAGAGTCACAGGACCTTTGACTAAGAAGGCGGCAAATAGAGACAAAGAGAAGAGTAGGGTAGCCATAATAGTGGATGTCTTTTGAATGATATGTTTTAAATAGATATAAACACTAAGTAAAATAAAAAGAGTAGCCGGTAGTTCAAGAAGATTATTTTCTATAGTATTGCTGACAATTGGAAAAGCTAAAAAGTAAAATAGTGTCAGTAGCGTTACGTAATGCTTCTTTTCTGTGTAGAACAACGAGAGTGTTTTAAATGTTAGAAAAGCAATGGCAATAGTCACTGCTATACCGTAGAGCTTGTCAATAAGCAGGGTATCTCCAAAGATATAAAAAGGCAGAGCCATTGTAAAAATACCAAGTGGGGGATGTTCATAAAACTCATTAAAAAGAGTGTCTGTAAAATGTAGATGCCAAAAACTTGAGTTGCCAGATGCTAAATCTGCAGCCATACTCATATAGACCAAGCTATCAGGATGAAATCCACTAGGGATAATTCTACTTACAACTAAAAGTATGAAGATGAGCGAAAGAAAAGAGTAGAGACTAAGAGTTTTCATTGTATTCTTTGTTCATCTCATAAAGTTTCATATATTTGTAGAAGTTTGTTACCATGTGTGAAAAAGCTATTATAAGTCCGACATAGCCATCTAAAAAGCCGCGTTTTATGATGTATGTCCTAAAAAAAGAGTATGAAGCATTGAAATATGCTTTTGCAGGAGAAGAGTGCTTTTTTCCAACATTGTTTTTTGCGAAAAGTGTTGAGTAAGTATTGGCTTTATTGACAAACTGTTCAATACTTTGATAGCTGTAGTGTTCCATATTGCCATGTAGCTCTTCAATTACAAGCCCCTCAGTAATAATATCTTCATGTACATCATTATCGTTATAACGAGTTACAGTTCTGTTGAAGACTCTTTTTATTTTTTGATTATTCCAGCCACAATGTTTTACCTGAATGTTTTTGTAAAAAGCTTTAAAGTTTAAAATGTAGACCTTGTTTGGATTGAGCTCTTTTGTTTGGAGGGTTTTAAGGAGTTGTGCATCTATAACTTCATCACTATCAACAATTATAATCCAGTCATGCTTTGCGAACTCGACTGCTCTGTTTTTCGTCCAACCAAAACCTTTAAACTCACCTTCAACTAAGTTTACATTTTTGAAGTTTTGCGCTATCTTTTTTGTGTTGTCTGTTGAGCCGTTATCGTATAGGACAACATCATCAAAAGTTTGAAGTGATTTGAGCGTTTTTTCAATAGTGGCTTCATTGTTTTTTGCTAATACTACTGCGCTAATATTCATCTGTTACCCGCTATTTTTTTTATAAGCGTTTTAAGTTTAAAACGTATTATATTTTTAAAAGAGAAAATAGATGAAGCGTTTTTTAGATTGTCTCCATCTATTCTGTAGATAACTCCATTTACTCCGTTAAAGTCAGGATTTACGCCGTTACCAATGCGAAAAGCATATTTATAGTACTTTTGAGTCTCTTCTAAAACTTTTTGATTATATTTTCCAAATGGAAAAATGAAACTCTCAACTTTTGTATTTAACTCTTTTTCCAAAATTTCTTGAGAGACTTTTAACTCTTCATACAGGCTTACATGATCTTCAAGTAAATTAACATGACGAAGAGAGTGAGACGCTATCTGTACATGTCCACTCTCTTGCATCTCTTTGAGTTCTTCATAAGTACAAAAAGTTCCTTTCTTGTACTCTTGAAAAAGATCGTTATGCTCTGGTGCAAGACGTGTTGTATCATCTAGTGCACAACTCTCTAAAGTGACACTCGGAACAACCCCTAGGAGTGCTTTTAGCTTGTACTTTTTTAGAAGTGGGTAGATGAGTCTATAAAAGTCATAGTATCCGTCATCAAATACAAGGCATATGGCATTTTTTGGTAGCTGCTGAGTTGTTGGAAAGAGTGTGGTAAAGTGCATACTTACATACTCAAGATGTTTTTCAAAAATAGCATAATCATTTGAACATCTATCACTATTTACATGATGATACATCATACTAATCAACAACTTTTTCTCCTTTGAGCCTTTTTTTAAAGTTTTTTCTCTTTTTATGCGTATGGCTAAAATTAAGTCCTAGTTCTAAACAGAGATTTTCATTTTCATTTGCAGATTTTGCATACTCTTTTAGGATAACTGAGAGTGCTTCATCACTAGCCCAAAGTTTAGAGAAGTTTTGCATTCTTGTCTCTAGTGACAACGTTTTGAACTCCATCCTATTTATATCTACTATTTTAAATATATAGTCTCCATTTTCATCTTCTTTTTTAATGAGAATATTTCCAGGCGAATAGTCATGATGTAGAATTTGTGCTTCATGAAGATCGTAAGTGAACTTCGCAAAGGCTTGAAAAATTTTTTCTCGATCTGCAAAAGTCTCATCAAGCAGTGGCTCACGGATAGTAAAATCGTACTCAAATGTTTCGCTAATGAAGTAGCTTTTGGTTAGTAGAAAAAATTCATAAAACTCTATGTAGCCTATAGGTTCTGGGGTGAATTTGCTGATTTTAAGTGCATACTCATAAGATTTATGTGCTTTTGAGGTACGAAAAAATGAGTAGATGACTCTGTTGAGTAGATGAGGGACTTTAAAAGATTTTACAACTACACTTTTGTCGTTGCAAGAGAGTATTTTTAACTCATTTCTTGCCTTGTGAATACTCTGCGAACTCTTTGAAAAGTGAGACTTGATGTTTTGTAAAAACTCTAAGCACTCGCTATATTTTTCATTGAGTTGGTATTTGTATTGCATTTAGCCTGCCTGATTAAATAGTTATTTAGTTCACTCTTGCTAGAATAAAAAAGATTATATCTAAAGATAACTTATGAATTAATGCACAGGAGTGCTGGGTTTTGAAGAAAAATATTTTAGAGCTTTGCCTCTCTCCTGATCTTGGTGGACTGGAGCTGAGTGTTGCTGACTATTTTGAGTATTTTGCTAAAAAAGAGAAGAGTTATCTCTGCGTAGCGCCTTTCAAAAAATTAGATAAACACATAGAACACTCGCATAAGTTTAGACTCAAGCGTAACAGACTTTTTCCAATTATTCCTGCACTGAAACTCGCACGTTTTATTGATGCTAATGAGATTGATTTTATCCATTTTCATTGGACAAAAGATATAGCACTTGCAGTACTAGCAAAAACACTCAGTAGACGAAAACCAAAGTTGATGCAGTCACGCCATATGACAATGACTCGTTTTAAGAGTGATTTTTATCATAAATGGCTCTACAAGAACATAGACATTATGCACGCTGTAACGCATCAGGTTAAAGAGCAACTTGAGAAGTTTATACCTGTAGATGTGAGACCTCGCATAGAAGTAGTTTATCTTGGTGTGTCTCAACCCGAAGTTGATAAAGAGTTAGTTGAATCCTTACGTAAGGGTTATAATTTAGAAGATAGTTTTGTTGTTGGAATGGTTGGTCGTATTGAAGAGGGAAAAGGGCAGTACCTTCTTTTAGAAGCGCTTGCAAAACTCCCTGCTTTTAATATCAAAGCGCTCATTGTAGGTGCACCTATGCAAGAGGAGTATTTAGAAGAGCTAAAACAACTAGCTAGAAAACTGAGTATTGAAGGGCGGGTTGTTTTTACTGGCTTTACAAAAGCTGTATATGAGCATATTGGCCTCTGCGATGTAACAGTATTAGCAACACCAAAAGAGACCTTTGGACTTGTAGTGATAGAGTCTATGGCAAATGGTGTGCCTGTCATTGCTACAAACAGTGGTGGTCCTTTAGAGATAATAGATGAGGGTGTAGATGGACTCTTTTTTAACAGAACAGCTCAGCATCTTGCCCAAAAAATTCAAGAGTTATATGAAAACAGAGCTTTAAGAGACTCTCTGGCACAAGCAGCGCAAATGAAAGTAAAAGAGAAATTTGATAAAACAAAACAGATGCAAAAAATGTATGAGGTCATAAATGAAAGTTAGTGTAATTATTGCAGTTTATAAAGATGTTGCGGCACTTGAACTTATTTTTGATTCCTTAAGTAGACAGACTTATAAAAACTTTGAAGTAGTTGTTGCAGAAGATGGAAATTCAGAAATAATGGCTCAGAGTGTACAAAAAGCTAGAAAGACTTATAGTTTTGAAATTGTGCATACGACACAAGAAGATATTGGCGTTAGAAAATCAAAAAGTCAAAACAATGCCATTCGAGCGAGTTCTGGAGAGTATCTGATTTTTATCGATGGTGATTGTCTGCTCTATACTAACTTCATAGAAAATCATGTTTTACTCTCAGGTGAGAAAAATATTGTCACAGGTCGAAGAGTAAATGTTGGTCCAAGATACTCAGCAGCCTTACGTAACAAAGAGATACGTAGTGATAAATTAGAGAAAAGTTTTTTGAGATACTATTTTGACATTAAAGATGATGCAAAAGAGGAGCGTCATAGTGAAGAGGGCTTTTGCATTAAGCCTTTTGGTTTGATTCATAAGCTCATGGTTATCTTGAGAAAAAAAGAGTTTCCACTTCTTGGGTGTAATATGTCCTTTTATAAAAAGGCTGTAGAAGAGATTAACGGTTTTGATGAGGGGCTTGGTAACTCTGCTATGGCGAGTGATACTGACTTAGAGTGGCGTTTTAAAGGTTTAGGCTACAAAATAGTCTCAGCTCGATACATAGCAAATGAGTTTCACCTCTTTCATAAGCGTAGTTCTCAAGAGTATGATAGAGAACTCGATGTACAGATGATGCAAAATAAGTCAAATAAGCTCTATAGGTGTGTTGATGGATTACAAAAAACAACAGAGAATTGATGCAGAAAATATCAACACTATAGGTGTTGTGATGTTTGGGCTTTTGGGTGATGTTTTTATTCGTACTCCTGTATTGCAAGCACTCAAACAGCTGTATCCTAATGCAAAAGTATTTGCTTGTGTTGATTCTATTGGTGCTGTAGTCTTAGAGAATAATCCTTATTGTGATGAACTCATTATAGTCAATAGAAGTAAGAAAAAAAGAGTGCAGTATTACATAAATAAAGCCACTACACTCTTTAAAATACGAGCACAAAAACCAGACTTGATGATAGATTTATATAATGGTGGCTCGAGTCCTATGAGTGTATTTTTATCCTCTGCAAAATATAGACTCGGATACGCTCATCAAAAAGATAAGCATCTTTATAATCTTTTGAGCGAGTATAAACCTTACGTTGATGGTACAATTGATTCTTATAATGTACAGATACTTTCAATTTTAGATGTCATTACAGAACAAAAATTTTCACTCCAACCAATCTATAAGATAAAAAAAGAGAGTGAAGTGGCAGTTGAGAAGTATTGTAAAGAGAACAGGATTGATTTTCAAAATATGTATGTCATTAACCTAGGCTCTGGAGGAGAGGAAAAACTACTTCCTTTAGAGATTTATGCCAAACTTGTAAGAGATATTTTTGATGAGTATGGTTTAAGTCCTTTAATTGTAAAAAACCCTTCTCAGGAGTATTTACAAGAAGGTTTAATAGAGTTACTGAAGCAGACAGATACTCCTTACATAGCACTTGAACTTTTAAGTCTTGATGCTATTGCAGTAGTCTTACGTAAGGCTCTTTTTTTTATAACACCAGATACTGGGTTAATGCATTTGGCATTTGCATTTGATTGCAGAGTTTTAACTCCATTTACATATACAAACCCAAAGCTTGTAGATATTGGCAGTCGTAAGTTCTTCCCAGTCTATGATTCTTTTGATGACTCAGAGATACATAAACCACAAACAATAACTTTAGAGATGATTAAAAAAGAGTTAGACAAGCTCATACACTCTATGCAGGGATAAGACCTTTTTCTCGTTTTGAAACTGCATTAAAGAGTGCTGCAAAAGTACACAAAAATACGAGTGAATCTAAAATGTGAAATGAGAATCCGCTCATTGCATGCAGCATAAAAATAGTTGTAAATGCTGTAGTTAAGAGTCTGTAGTGTTGCGTTGTAAACTCCAGTTTAAAGAGTTGGTAAAATATAATTATTGGGATGAGAAAACCTATGATACCCAGTTGGACCCCATAATGAATAAAGCTGTTATGATAATCTGTCTTTGTGCCGAGGTGGTTAAAGCCATGTTTTGAACCGTAGTACTCTATCTCTTTTGTCTCTCCGCCAATTCCTGTACCGATAAATGGATGATCCATAAATGTGTCAAAACCTACTCTCCAAAGTGCTAGACGTGTCGGAAAAGAACCTGTATAATCATTATCATTATACATATTTGTTAGTTCTGTTCCCAATAGATTGATTCTTGCATGAAAGTTTGGACTTAGAGTATATGCTAAAGATAAAAAGAGTAGAAGTGCCACAAAAAGTCCTACAAGCCTTTTAAAAGAGAGTTTAAAATAGATAATAGTTATTAGTGAGAGTGTAACTATAAAAGTGACTTGACCAGTTCTTCCGCCATTAATGAAGAGATTGGCTAGACCAGTTACAAAATAGAGAGAGTAAAAAACTCTCCAAGGTAACTCTTTGACAGTAAGCAGTTTACTTAAAATAATGATGAGTGCAAAACTTAAAAAAGTACTATAGTCTGCATGGTTCATAAATGGAGATGGATCTGAAGGAAGAACATTCTTATAACTCCATATTTCAAAAAATATACCATAAGAGACAATTTCACTTATGAACATACTCAGTAAAAATGCGTTTAAAACATACCTTGTATACTCTAGCTTAAATGAGGTGAGTATGATGGGAATAATGAGGTAGTGCCAGTATTTCACACCTATAAATTTAATGGCATACATAATGTCAGGAGACCAAAGTAGAGAGACAATACTAAAGAGTATAAGAAATAAAAAACTTAAGCTCAATGGGTCTTGTTTGATGTATTGTAATTTTTTAGAGTAGTCTTGTTCAAGTAACCAGGAGATAATGATGAGAGCACTAAAGAGACTAATGAGTGCTTTGGATATTGGTATAGAAAAGGCAAAAGCTATAAAAAAATAGTTTGTCCATTTATTAAAGTCAATATTTTGAGTCTTAATAATCTGGAGCATATTTATATCTCCTGTGAAGAAGTTATTTTGTTGTAAACCATATCAACACTAATTTCTTTCATGCAGACATTATCCTTACAGTTTTTCATAACCTCTGTTTTGTAACAGGGTGCGCACTCTTGGGTTGAACTTATGATGTGAACTTTATTGTATGGACTCTGGTAAGGTCCTGTTACTTCAGCTGGAGTAGGACCAATGAGTGCAAAAACTTCTGTGTTTAAAGCAGATGCCAAGTGAGCTGTTCCGGTGTCTGTAGCAACAAGCCCCTGAGCATTCTCTATAACACCTATTAAGTCACTGAGGGGTGTTTGTGCAACGAGGTCAAGAACATTGTCAGGGTAGGGTTTTAGTTTGTTAAAAAACTCATCTTCATTTTTATTACCAACTATGACGACCTGTATATTTTTGGAGAGTTTTTTTATGAGCTCTTTCCAACTCTCATTTTGCCAAGCTCTGTAGTTCATACGACTACTGTTTTGATGCGAGTTACTTGGACTAATGATGATGTAGCGCTCTTGAAGTGCATATTTATTAAAAACTTCTTCTTTAGAGCTACCAACAACTCGTGGAAAACTTTTTGCAAATACTTCAGGACTTACTACATCCTTAAACATCTCTTTGCTAATGTCGACCATATGAATCGCATCTTCTGAGAGTTTAGCATCTGTAGCGTATGGACCAAACTTCTCTTTTGCATGAATCTTATTGACAAGAGATTTAAACTGTTTTCCGAACTCAAAGTTGATGAGAATGTCATAAGGACTTTCTTTGGATGCTTGAACTATTTCTCTTTTTTGTTTGCTGAAAAAAAGAGGGATTTTTTTATGTTTTAGGGGATAAACTCTGTTTACTCTTGGGTCTTTATTAAAAAGAGTACCACTTCCGGGTGTTGCAACAAAATCTATGAGAGTCTCATCTCCAAACTCCATCTTTAGTGCATCTATAACACTCGTAGCATAGACGAGGTCTCCTAGTGCACCACACCGAATAATCAAAACTCTTTTCAAAAACATAGTCCTTTTGCAAGTAGTGTTGACATTATATCAGTTTAGTTGTTATAAAATTGGACACACAGTTATTGGAGCAGTTTTGAAAAAAGTATTTAAACGATATATTCCCTACATTAAAGAGTACAAGTTGCAGTACTTGCTTGTGCTTTTTGGTATTATCCTCACAGTTGGTGCTACTGTAGCTACTGCTGAGATAATGAAGTATGTTATGGATGACATGCTCATTGAAAAAAAAGAGGAGATGCTTACTCTCATTCCGTTGGCAATGATAGTGATATACTTTTTTAAAGGGGTAGGGCGCTACATTCAGTCTGTCTTTATGAGCTATATTGGTCAGCATATTGTAACGCGTTTTCGAGAGCTTCTTTTAGACAAAGTCATTCATTTAGACATGGCGTTTCTCTATACAAATAGAAGTGGAGAGCTTATCTCTCGAATTACAAATGATATTAACCGTATTCAGTACTTTGTCTCAAACATGCTTCCAGAACTTTTACGTGAGAGTCTTACAGTTGTTGGTTTAGTAGCCTACATCATCTATCTCAATCCAAACCTCGCGTTTTTCTCACTTGTGGGTATCCCGCTTATTATCTATCCGCTGATGCTCATTGCAAAAAAACTTAAAAAGTACTCACACCGCTCTCAAGCGAAAAATGCAGATGTTATTACTCGTCTTACAGAGGTCTTTAACAACTCTGAAGTCATTAAAGCAAATGCAACTGAGAAGTTTGAGATGAAACGCTTTGCTGATCAAAACTGGCAGTTTTTTCGCATAAATATGAAGTCAACTTATGTTGGTGAGATAGTCTCGCCGCTTATGGAGATTATTGGTGCGGCTGGTTTGGCGGCCGTTATATTTTTAGGGGGGCGTGAAGCGTATAATGGAAATATTACTCCGGGAGAGTTCATCGCCTTTTTAACAGCGGTTGGACAGGTGTTTCAGCCGGTTCGCCGCATTGGTTCTATCTACTCTAAAATTCAAGATGCAGTTGCAGCAAGTGAGAGAATTTTTGAAATTCTCGATACTCCAGAAAAGATAGTTGATGGTGACAAAGAGTTACGTACCGACATCACAGAGATAACGTACAAAGATGTGATCTTAAAGTATGAGAACTACAACATACTCGATGGTGTAAACCTTACTATTAAAGCAGGTGAAAACATTGCTCTTGTCGGAGATAGTGGTGGTGGGAAGTCTACATTTATGAACATGATTTTACGTTACTATGACCCAGATAGTGGAAGTGTTTGCATAAATGGCACAGACATTCGAGAGTTTACACAAAAATCACTCAAGCATCACATCTCTTTAGTGACACAGCGTATCTACATCTTTCAGGATACTTTAGCGGCAAATGTTGCATATGGTGAAGAGGTCATTGATGAAGCTCGTGTACATGAAGCTCTAAGGCTTGCAGACGCAACAGAATTTGTGAATAATTTTGAAGATGGCATACACACTATGATGAGTGAAGCAGGAACAAATCTCTCAGGTGGACAGCGTCAGCGTATAGCCATTGCAAGAGCCATCTACAAACACGCCTCGCTCATTCTTTTTGATGAGGCCACATCAGCGCTTGACAATGAGAGTGAAAAAAGAATTCAAAGAGCACTTGATGCATACACAAAAGATAAAATTACAATGACAATTGCACACAGACTCTCAACAATTGAGCATGCTGACAAAATTTTGGTACTACAAAAAGGAAAAATTGTAGCACAGGGTTCACACTCCCAACTTTTGGAGAGTTCAGAGGTTTACCAAAGGCTTGCTGGAACTTTTGCAAAGTAGGCTTTAGGGCTTTATTAGAAAAATTTTGCAATAATCGCGACTTTAATGAAGTGAGAGCGTCTTTTTTGGTGTATAAATTTTAGAGCAAATCCTCAACTTAGTCTGAGTCTAAAACTCATACACTAAAAAAGATTACTTAGTTAAAATTGCTATTATAAAGCGTAAAGAGATTGGAGAGAATATGGATTTAGACTACACAAAGTTTTTAAAGTACTCAAAACCGGGACCACGCTA
>Ga0272440_1001071_pt1 | contig 22722 bp, 15 predicted proteins | sample SSMMMBAug17_FD_192440 | JGI IMG/M metagenome (GOLD analysis project Ga0272440, IMG submission 192440) | Marine sediment archaeal communities from Little Sippewissett salt marsh, Falmouth, MA, United States - SSM-MMB-Aug17 | ecosystem: Environmental > Aquatic > Marine > Wetlands > Sediment ...
TATTATCGTTCAATATTATTCCCAGCGCAGAGATAATTGATCTCCGCAAATGTTCAACGCGCCTCAATGTATAATGAGAAATGGAATTACGTTTCAAATCCTTGATTAACCAGAGTGTCCCATAGCTTCGATAATTATCATCTAATAATGGCAGTTCAATTTTAAATATACTGTCTGAGCCAATATCCTGTTTTTCATTGAATGTGCTTCGAACCCATATACATTCATTTGGTTTTTTGAACTGACAGACATGATTGTCATTTATTATGGGAATCTGGCCATTTAACGAATCAAATTTTGATGAAAATTCAGGGATATTGTGGATGTTTAATTGTGCCATATCAAATTCCAGCCGATCAAGCGCATTACAGATTTTTCCCCATAATGTATTCAACTCCCTGGCATTGGTAATTTCTAATTGAAGCGACAAAAACGTTCTGCGATCACGTGTAATCCCTGCTTCATCAGTGACATCACGAAACCAGCCATATATCTTATCTGTTGCAAAATAGTCAAAATATCCAATTTTTTGAATAAATACAACGGATATGGATCCCAAAATGATTAAAATCAGTCCTGCCTGCTCATTTCGAAAATTGACAAGAAGAATTGAGAGTAAGCATAATCCAATGGTGATCCCATAAATGATTAAAACAGAACGTTTTGCAGACAATCCTTTATCAATGAGTCGATGATGCACATGACCTTTATCTGGCTTAAACAATGATTGCCCCAACATGAATCGTCTGAGCGGAGAAATCAGGGTGTCGAAAATTGGCACGCCCAATGCCACAAGCGGAATTAACAAGGCTGCGCCCAGTTGACTTTTCACCGCACCAGTAATGGATAAGCCTGCTATCGTAAATCCTAAAAAGTAACTGCCGCCATCCCCCATAAAAATTGAGGCTGGATTGAAATTATATCGTAGAAATCCCAAAATTGAACCACTCAACGCGGTAAACAAGACAGCTGTTACAAAATTGTTTTGAATTACAGACAGGATAACAAGTACGATACTGGCAAAAAATGTTATCCCGGCAGCCAGACCATCAAGACCATCAATGAGATTGATGGCATTGATAAAAAAAACAAACCAGAAAACAGTAATAAAATAGCTTAAAACGCCGGCCTGGATAAAAAAACTGCCCACATGGAAGAATTCTATGCGAACCCCTCCCATATATGCAACTGTTGCGGCAAAAATCTGTACGAGAAATTTGATATATGGCCCCAGACGCTTGAAATCATCAAACAGGCCAACGCCAAAACAAATCCCACTCCCAACAAATAAAGAAATCATGGGCGGATCTAAATGTAAGGTGTTGGAGACATCAGTATTGAAAAAAGACATGATACACAGGGTCACAAAAAATGAAGACACAATTGCCAGGCCCCCATTTCTGGGAATGGGCGTTTGATGAAATTTTCGTTCATCCGGAAGATCAATCGCACCCAGCTTTTGTCCAATATTTTTTGCAAAGGGCGTTGTTAAAAGTGAAAGTGTCAGGGCGATTAAAAAAATTGCCAATAATGTTGTCATAATTAATCACTGCCCCATAATTTGTTAAAGGTATTACCAATTGTTTCTCCAACATGGTGTATCCCCTGTTGAACCGAATCTTTTGTTTTTTGCATCAAGGATTTATTTGCATGAAAGCCTTCAGGATACTGTCCTGTTCGCGCGACTTGTTTCGCAATTTCGCATGGATTTTTATTGTCAGCAACCCCACTGATCAGGCCGGCTGCAATACCAACAGGGCCAAACAGAACAACACCCCCAACAGTTTTACCGATTGTCCATGCGGCTTGCTTATAATCTAATGTCATTTCAGGTTTTTTCAGCGTCCCACCCAATTTGAATGGTTTTGCCAATTCGCTTAAACTCAGGCTGAATTTGCCCAATCGCCCTGTATCCAAACCACTTTTGGGTAAAGGTCTGATTGAAATATCAATTGTTTCATCCTTCAGCGATATGTGACCATTGCCAATCACCCGCATTTGATCTGTATCCATCATCATAATTGTTGTATTTGCAAGGCCATTGCTCATATCTAATCGCGCCGCCATGCAATTTATATGTGTGTATTGATTTTTTTTTAAAGGATTGAACAGGCGTATCAAATTTGAACTTAACTCACCCCCTAGCATGTTGACATATTGATTGAATAACTTTCCATTTTCCATATGCACGGATACATAACCATCAAGAGAAGAAAACCATTTATTCATCGAATTGCCTTGTGTTGCCAGATGCACCCGACAGTCCAGAATACCATCAAGCATATCTGAAATATCCAGTTCTTTCATCATCTGCCCCACATTCATGTTTTGGGTTAAAATATTTGTAAAAATCTTAATTTGCGGCTCACTCGATATTTTTAATTGTGCAGCTACTTTTCCGCCACCGATACTTGCTGTAAAAGGTTTCATTTCAAATAGTTTGGGCGATAAGCGAACTTTCGTATTGATATCGTGAATGGCCAGTCGGGATGTGATTAACGTTTGAATTTTGAACATGCCAATGAAGTCAATTTTAGACAATGGGTTGGAGAGCAATGGTTGATTGGAAAAAAAACGATCAGTTTCTGTAAGCGAAATATTTTTTGATTGCGCCTTTTCTATCAGAAAGGGTCGAAGGTCAATGGTGTCTGCCTGAAAAACAAGTTTAACGCCAGGGCGTTTCCGATCCAAAAGTATTTCGCCCAATCCCTTAATTTTATTGTTTCCCAGGGATATATTCACAGCAGACTTATACTGTCTGTCTTTTTTCTCAATCAGGCTAAGCTGAAAGTGATATGGGCCATCAAGCGGCATGGACGTACCAGTCATTTCCTGGAATTGTTTAAATTTTTTGCCTTGACAAAACATTTGCACGTGAACGCCTTTAAAAGCCAGTATATCCTGAATATTACCTCTGGCAGTTAACGACATCCCGGCACCTTGTGCAGTAATTGTCAATGGAAAGTTTTCCTGCGCATTGAGCAGGCAATGAATACTTCCCACCTCAGCTTGAATATCAAATTGATGTTTTCGGTATTCGCCAATGATATCCATATGTACCGGGGCATCCATCCCATTGCTTCTTGCATTGATCTGATTCAGTGTTAAGGATAAAGGATTGGGTTCATTTGCATTCTCATATGACAACAAAATGTTATTTAGACAAATTTGATTAAATCCAATTTGCGGAATATCAATATCATTTGATATGTGCACATTTTCGGCCTGATTATTCGGAACTGTTTCAAAATCTAGATTAGACTCGCCCAGTTTATTGATTTCAACAAACAGATTAAAATCGTTTAATGTCAGTTGTTTCACATGAACAATTTTATGAAGCAGGGGAAGTATTTCAATATCTACCTCCAGTTTTCCCACCTTTAGCATGTGTGGTTTTTTGCTCCATTGCGCATTATCCATCGTAACTTCTGTAATGCAAATCCCGGGCGGCCATCCGACATGAAAATAAATTTTTCCATGAATCGTTAATTTTCTGCCGGTTGCATCAATTGCTGCTTTTTCGATGATGGGTTTTAGATCGTTTAAATCATATGAAAACAGAAAAATCATAATGCCGGTTACAAGGAACACGACAATCAATATAAATAATGAGAACCATGTTATGAATCTTTTCATGACAGTCTCTAGCTTAGAATATTTCCAAATTCAAAGTTTAAACGTTCAAAAAATGCGGACTTTTCAACCTCATGATTTTGGGTACCATATGAAGCAATTTTGTAAGCACCCAAAAGAGAGCCAATTTTGCCGCATATTTCCCAATCCATATCATTTAAAATACCAAATAATAAGCCCCCTCGAAAGGCATCACCACATCCTGTAGGATCAAGCACAGCAGAAGCTTTCACTGATGGTATTTCTATGGTTTTATTAGATGTATAGATAACTGCACCGGCCTCCCCTTTTGTAACAATAAGGGCATCAACCTGAGATCGGGCATCGTTTAAGGATTTGCCTGTTCGTTCTTTAAACAGTTCAAATTCATAATCATTAAAAATCATCCAGTTTGCCTGGTCCATGAATTGAATCAGCTCTTTGCTATCAAACATGGGCATACCCTGGCCTGGATCGAACATAAAAGGAATTTCGGATTCACTAAATTGTGTGGCATGATCAATCATGCCTTGTTTGCCATCGGGTGAGACAATACCAATTGAAATATCTTCTGCATCAGTTACCAAATTTTCATGCGAATGGTTCATGGCACCTGGATGAAATATGGTAATTTGATTTCCTGTTTGATCTGTCGTAATATATGCCTGAGCCGTATAGACAGAATCAATTGTTCGCAAATATTTTTTCGAAATTCCTTTGGTATCCATCCACTGCGCATAGTCAGAAAAATCCTTGCCAACTGTACCCATCGGGCAGGCCGCAGAAGCATCCAACAAATGAAGGTTATATGCAATATTTCCAGCACAACCGCCAAATTCACGACGCATTTTCGACACTAGAAATGAAACATTTAGATTATGCAATTGATCTGGCAGCAGATGACGTTGAAAGGTGTCATCAAAGTTCATAATAATATCAAATGCGAAAGAACCACATATTAACGCTTTAGACATAAGTAAATCTCCTTATTATTTTAATCGTCTGGTCTTTTAGGAAACCAGGGTAAAGACATGCTATCGGTTTGCTCTGCCTCAATAATCCTTTTTTGATCATCAGTATCTTCATCAATAGTTGAATAGATATTGGATTCTATTGTTTTAAAACTTGAAACAGGATTGATCAGGTCCCTTGAAATATCTTCAGGATCAATCAGCACATCTTTTCTCATGCGAATATATGGATGAAATTCATGATCCTGATTTTCTTTTGATTCATCTTTGGTCTGTTTATCATAAATGGAATATCTTTTTTCCGATGACAGCGCAAATACTTTTTCTTTATATTTTTTATTATTGATCTTTGTGGGATTGCTTTGTTTTTGTTCATTGGGCGATGAATCAGTTGTAAATGATGGCATTTTTCTATCCATTTGATGACGAGATGATTGATGTTTATGTTGTTCTTTTTTAAAATGCGACTGATGCGTTTTTAATTGCGGATTGAAAAAACCCATATGTTCTTTTTCAATGGGTAATTCGCGTTTAAGCACTTCAATAACTTCAATGCCAATTTTTTCTACATCTGATGGCAATTCCCCATGATTGACCGCCCCCCACATGTAGTCATGCAATAATACCGGGGAGGCATAGGGTGCAATCAGGCTGATCATCGACAAAACAGTATCTGACAAAGTGCTTACTTCAGTTCGTTTTAACGTCGTCTGAATAATAAAATCTGAACCATAAACCCCAATCAATGATGTTTTCGTTTTCACATTAAATGATTTTTGCTTGAAATGTTGAAATTTTTGAACATGGAATCGTGCTTTCCCCTTACTGAGCATCATAAAGGCAGCGCGTTGGCCATGAACAGGATCAAAAAGCAGTCTATCCAGAGAGAGATTGGTTGACGCACCCAAAACAATTCGACTGCGATCATTCAACAGAATGCTCATACCAGACTTGTCTTGTGTAAACAAGGTGTCGCCAATGTAGAGTTTTATATGCTTTTTCGCGAAAAAGCCATGTAATTCGTTTTCGTGAATAATAATGGATTCACCATCAACCCGCACGACCAGGCCAATTGGCACCCCCATTCCGGGTGCATAGCTGGCTTTGATTTCAATATCAGCAAGCGTAACAGCAAAACCCAATACAGGGAATATGCTTATATTGCACAGGATATATATTGTCATCCATATGGAAAATTTGAGTTTCATAAATAAAATATTTAGCATAAAATGAATGTTATGTAAACTTTTCTTATTTGGTCTTGTTCATCGTTTTGGCCATTTTTCTTGCTCTTAGGTCATCCGCTTTGCCTCCCATATTTAAAGATTCATGACGCCAATAAATTGGAGATTGCAAAAAGAACTTTTTTTAATTATCATAATATAAAAAGCATTTAATTAAATTGAATATCGGCCTGGACCCCATATAATTATGAAATTTTTTACAAAAAAATCAACCAGATTTTTAACCTTAGACCCAAAAAACCTGCGTCCATATCGTCTGGCAAAATATGTTACATTTACCAGCATGATCTTTGTATTTGTGGGCGCATTGATTATGTCGGTGCTGATTATGCAATGGGCCAGAAGCATGCTGATGACGAAAAGTGAGGATTATGCGGTGTTATTGGCGGAAAACTTAAACCATCAAATTTTTTTGCAATTTATTATCCCAGTTGCCATTGAAGTGGGCAAAATACAATTGAGCAATCAATCCCAATATGAACGACTTGATCGTGTGGTTCGCGGGACACTTCACAGCTTTTCAGTCGATCAGGTCAATATCTATGATATGGATAATACAATATCGTATAGCTTTAATCAACAAATGACCGGAAGGCGAAATATGGGCGGTATCGGATACCATCATGCACGTTCGGGTAAATCGACATCCAGACTGCTTCAAAAGGGAAATATGATTGAACTGATGATAGGTCTTCCTAAAATAACCAAATTATCTACCTATATTCCATTGCGTGCAGAGAAGTCTGTCTCCAATATGTCTGGCCCATTGTTGGGCATTATAGAAATTGTACAGGATTTATCACAAGACTATCTGGCTGTGTTTCGGTTCAAGCTTTTTATTTTTATGACATCCCTTGCTGCCATGGGATCGTTGGCACTTGTGCTTATTTATGTTGTGTTAAGAGGAGAAAAAATCATTCGGAAACGTAATGATGAACGGCTTCGACTTGAAGCACAACTGCGACATACTGAACGTTTTGCAGCTTTAGGTGAAATGGCGGCGGGTGTATCACATGAAATTAGAAATCCTTTGGGCATCATTCGCAGTTCAGCTCAGTTATTGAAAAAGAAAATGGCAAAATTTGATCAAAGCAATAACCTTCCAAATGTAATAATTGAGGAAACTGAACGATTGAATGACATTATCACAGATTTTCTGTTGATTTCTCGCCCGGCCAATCCAACATTTATAGAATGCCATATTGATGAAATTATTGAGAAAAATATTGCTTACCTCAGACCGGAGTTCGAAAAATATAGATGTCAGGTAAAAACGTCGTATCAGCACGGCCTGCCCGGGCTTTTGGCCGATAAAAATTTGTTGTATCAGGCTTTTTTAAACATTCTGATCAATGCTATGCAGGCCATGCCTGATGGCGGTTTGATCAGCATATCTGTTACTGCCGATTGGGATCAATTATGGATTGTTATTGATGATGAAGGTGCAGGAATACCGGATAATATTTTGAAAAAAATATGGGCCCCTTTTTATACCTCAAAGGAAAAAGGGACAGGTCTCGGGTTGTCAATTGTAAAAAACATTATTGAAGTTCATAAGGGGGCTATCACACTTGAAAATCGTTCTGTCGATGGCGCGCAGGTTAGAATTTGTCTGCCAGCAAAACGTGATTAAATATTCCAGTACTAAAAAATAAGATTAAAAAACAGCATCTTTACCATGCGCCTTGACATCAAACATGGCCTGATCTGCGATACTCAGCAATCGAGTTAAATCAGTTGTATCGTGGGGATAGGTTGATATTCCAAAGCTTGCACTCAGAGTAATGTCAAAATTCATCTCAGTTAGATAGGTTGTACGTCTCATTTTTTGACGAATCATTTCAGCCTCTTCTTTTGTCTTATTTCGATCACAGCCTGGCAAGACAATGATAAATTCATCTCCCGCGTAGGCAACAGCAAAAGCGTTTGAGCGCAGTGTTGATTGAATCGTCTGGGCAACCTCCTGAATCACCCGACTGCCATTTAAATGGCCATAGGTATCAACAACATGCTTAAAATTATCAATATCCATAAAAATTAACGAAAAGGGGATTTCATCAGTTAAGTCATCTCGAATCATTTGATTGAGACGTTTATAAAGATAACGCGTATTAAATAAACCAGTCAGGTTATCATGTTCTGCTAGGTATTGATATTTTTCTTTACTGGCGCGCAATTCTTTTTCAATTTTTTTTCGTTCTTCAATTTCGTGCATCAGGCGATCATTCATTTCTTTGAGTGCTTTTCTTGAATGACTTAACTCCAAATGCGTTCTCACTCTGGCCAATAATTCTGTGCCATAGAAGGGTTTTGTCACATAATCTATTGCGCCGGCTTCAAACCCCTTGATAATACTTTCGGCTTCGTCTTCACCAGTTAAAAAAATAATTGGTATTTCTTTTGTCTTAGGATTGGCGCGTAGATGCTCACATACATCGAATCCATTCATGTCTGGCATGCGGACATCCAGCAAAATGAGATCATAGTTTTCAGATTCAACCTTTTCCAGGGCCTTGCTGCCACTGGTGGCGAAATGAAGGTCGTATCCATTTTCAGTCAAAATATCTTTGACCATGTGAATGTTTAATAAAACATCATCCACAATTAGTATTTTATTTTTTTTATCTGGATGGTTCATGTTTGTCATTAATTATTTCAATTGAAAGTTTCTTGTATCTTAGGAATGCTCTGAAAATAAGTTCCCCATTTGAAAAAATGTTCATCGGGGTTTTTGTTCTGTAGAGACGTAGCATGCTACGTCTCTACGTGCCAATCGATTATATGTGAACATATTGCCCTTCAGGCAAATTTTAGATTAGCCTAACTTTTGTGCAATTTCGGAAAGCCTGTTTGATATTTGCTTCAAGTACAGTCCCGCTTGCTAACGCGCGCGGCTCAGATTAAAAGCTGTACAGTCCCGCTTGCTAACGCGCGCGGCTCAGATTAAAAGCTGTACAGTCCCGCTTGCTAACGCGCGCGGCTCAGATTAAAAGCTGCCGAAAATTTCAGAGCCGCGCGCGTTAGCAAGCGGCATTGCACTTGAACCAATATAAATCAGGATTTTGTTTTTCCGATATATTAAAGATAAAAGGGGAAATTAATTTTCGAGCATTCCTTAGGAATGCACCCCGTCTACAGTACCAAAACCCAATACGAACATGTTTTTTAATATGGGGAACCCTTTTTCAGAACGTAGAACGTTACCTTAAAAATTTGATTTCTAAAAAAGGAATCACCAATTCTTTAATTTAATGTACTTTTTCGAAAACTGACAAATGTCAAAAATATTAACCAAATCAGTCCAAATAATACGCAAGCTTTTGCGACAATATTTTTTTTATAAACAAATACCCTGGCAACCGGTTTTACATAAATTTTAAATGGCGTTATCAGAGCATGCGCAATCGAATTGTCTTCGTAAGTAATGAGTACGTAGCCATTATGTATTGTATCCGGCAACGCCTCTTTTTTCAAAATACAATATTCAATATCAACAGATTGACCTTTTGGCAAGGATCTAATCCGGGTATTTTTTTCACAAAAAAAAGCCCCTGGTACAATCATTTGAACTGTTATTTGTTTCTTTAACTTTTCCAGGTTAACAATCTGAACCCCTATATTGTTTTGATCTGATAATTTTATATCCGGCACATGCACATTCAAACTGCGCTTTTGCTTTTGGCTGTGAATATGAATTGGCGAACAACGCAAAGAATAAAAAGGATATAAATTCATATCGTGAAATTGTATCTCTACGATTAATGGATAGTCACCTTTCATGTGCTTTTGCAAATCAAATTCCATTGAAATCGCTTCATCAAAATTAGGACCGAGGCAATGAATGGTCTTGGATTCTCTTGACTCTCCTAAAAAGTTGATGCGCAAAACAATATCATAAGCCGTTGCAGGGCCTGTGTTTGATATATTCAATAGAATAGAAATTTTATCTTTTTTTGTGATTATTGATAACTGAGATTGAAGATTCAATGTATCCGCACATAAACAATTCTCAAAAAAATTGAAACAAATAAGTGGGAATATTAAAAAATACAGCCCCATTTGTTTAATTATTTTTTTGTAATAAAACATATTCCAAAGCAGTCTGTTTCAAATGTTTCGGTTTTTCAGGAATGGCATCTAAAACGATTATATCATCACTGTACCATTGCCAGATGGCATCGACAACAGGTTTTATTTGATCAGGCTGTCGATTAAGAATTGATCTGAATTTCTTTTGAAAAAGCAAAATGGCCTGTTCTCTTGTTTCTGGAGCCGCTTTGTTGTTTTGATTTGCGGGGTGTTCATTGCCCAGAATGTTACTTCGCCATACCCAATATTGTGCGGCATCAAAGACAATACGATTATTGTTAGGTGCCAGATAAGACGCAATTTCATAACAAATATCCGCCCTGGGTAAATATGTTTTCATATAATTAACAGCATCCGCATCTTGCTGTTGATACCATTGTGCCATATGATGCCACAAAATGGCATTAAATTTATTGTTTTTCATCGTTTGAATCATGTCTGATTCTGTTTGTGCCTGAAACTGATCAAAATTTGCATTATTTGTCCATGACGATAAAATCAGTTGAAAGATACCAATGATAATCAGAATAAGAATTAATCCGATAGTCACCAATGAACCCCATGAATTACGTTGAATAACGACATTTCGGTAAAAAAAAGCCTGCCTGGAAGAACTATGCCCGGCATGAAGGACCAAAAAACCACAGGCTGCAAGAGAATAAACGACTGGCATGATAATATATGGATTTCCAAAATGATATCCCACTCCAAAAATGCCAGTCGCAATCAAGGCCATCATAATTCCCAATCCCCAGCCAACGTTATATAAACGCTGTCTTTTGTGCCACATATTTTTCATGCGAATGATAAAAGCAGCAATCACGCATAGCCAGAACCCCATGCCCAATAATCCATATTCTGCCAAAAATTTTAACCAGGCGCTTGCTTGAAATACTTGATCGTTTGATGCAATATCTGAATATTTTGACCAGACCATAGATAAGGCACCAGAACCAACACCAGTTATGGGATAATCTTTGAAAATTTTCACCAACAAATGATTTATTGGATCTGATCTTGAAACTGCATTTGAGGTCAATGCATAAATTCCAATGAAAAAACCAACCACACTCCAGACCAAAAACAAAGAACGTAATTTGGTTTTACCAGTTAACAAAGTGCCTCCCAATATCAAGGCAATACTTAACGCAAGCATTTTCAATCCAAATGGCCTGGCAAACAACAAAAATCCAAAAAGCAAAAAAAATATCAACGCGATTTTTGTTAATATCGCCTGTTCGCCCCATAGTAAATTTTTGAGAGAAACCTTCAGGCTATAGGAAAAGGTTTTAAAAACCGGTTTTCTGGTTTTTTTGTAAAAAGACATCAACACACCGAGACATAAAGGAATCAGCATATTTAAAATCAACGCCATATGATGATTGACACACACAAAAGATGTTGTTCCTGACCAGTCATAAAAAAAAAGACAGCCTGCCAGAGTTCCCACAATCAAGCTGCCAGATAAAGAATAAAGAAAAATGTTTAATTGGAATCGGCTTTTGACAGTGTGAATAATCAGAAAAAATATGAACAAATTTGCAATTCCATGCATGGCGAATTGTATACTTTGTTGCGGCCAATAGGAAATATGACACCACCCATAACCAGAGTCAAAAATCCAATCTGCCTGGGTTGCAATCCATTTTGTATCCATAAAAAGCCTGGATGACAATAATCGCAATGCATGTGCAGGTAATGGCAGGCATAGAAAAATGAGCAGACATGGAATCAACACCATAAAGCCATCAAGATAGCTTTTAATAAGGATTATTTCTTCATTGGAACGAAAAAAAAATTGATAAATCAGCCAGCAACCAAATAGAAAAAAAATCCAGATATCCAGATATGGCAGCCTTGACTGACAAAACCAGGGATACAAAGCAAACAATATGATTAAAGGCACACACAGGCAAATAAACAGTGTCAATAATGTTTTTGAATGCTGATTCGATAGATATGTCTGGCTTGATGGGCGGCTTTGTGCGTGCATAATATTCCTTGTTCTTGTAGATATTATTTTGAATACGTGATTCCATCAGAAGAAACATTAAGACAGGCACCTTTTGTAATAAAACCACAAAAGCCATCTTTTAGGGAACGATTTTGCCAGTTCTCAAAATCATGAACAACATTATCCTGATAATGCCACAAATAGGTTTTTTCTTTTATTTGGGGATTCAGGGTTTTATTATCAAGATAGTGTGAATGAACACTGCTTTTAAAATCGGAGGTTTCGCAGTCATGTATAATGATATTGGCCTGATTATATGCCTCTTGAAGCATCTCAGGCACAAACTGTGTGTCACCGGTCAAAAAAACTTTATAATCTGAAGACATGTCATGAATCATCAAACCATAAGTATACACAATTTTATTACCATTATACATGTGTTGGGCAGGAATCAGATTAAAATGAATATTTTGCCATTCAAAACAAGCATTTGATGAAGGAATTGATACAACATTGAAATAGTCATCCAGCGTGAGTGTTTTTTCCTGAACTGACGCAAGACCTGCCTTTAAAGCGTTATTCCATAAGGTTTTAATGAGGTTTTCATGAATATAAAGATGCATCGGCTGACAATTGGGATTAAAATAAGTAAACAATGCGATAAATTCCATTCCGCCGATATGATCATTATGTAAATGGCTGATATAAAGGGCATCAACATCCTGAATGCAAATACCTGCATCTTTTAATGAAAAGCGCAAATCACCACCAGCATCAATAAGCAATAGATGATTATTTTTCTTGATAAGCAAATTGCTTTGATAATTATGAAAACAAAAAGCTGAACCAGTACCTAAAAAATGTATTTCCATATTGACCTCATATAATAATCGTGCTTTTATTAAGGACGGCAATATTGTCTCTGGTGTGATGTTTGTGCAAAATTCATTTTTTTATTACATCAAACAATATCTTTTTTAAAGTGCAATTCAATATTTTGCAAATGAAAATTTAACTGACTTATTAATTGTTCTTGACTTTATGGGGATTAACTTAATTTTTCAAAAAACTCGTATTGATAATCAATATCCTAATATTATTGTTAATCTGACTTGAATATTTTTCATCAATGAAAAGAAAAAGTCGACGCGAGATAAAAAATCCAAATATTAAAAAATAGACATTTTAACAGAAATGGCCAGATGAATCATGAGAATTGCACAGGTTTGACCTGTCTAAGGAAATTCTGCAGCGGAAAACAACTGTGAAATTGCTGAAATGAAATACATAGAACGATGCGTGAATAGATCACATTGATTTCATTCGTCTATCTGAAGAATAGACCGGATATGATTCACTGTCGGCATATCATTGAATACAAATCCAAACGTCCTGAAATATTCTGATGCCTCAATAACTTTTTCAATGGCAGAATCTTTCAGTAATTTCTTACTAACACCCAGGAGTAATTCTGAAGTTTCAGCCGCCTTTAATTGATTTAATCTGTAAATTAGAGGCGTTGAATGCCAGGCATGAAATAATTCTAAATAAAAAATGTCGCCATGTTGATTGGTTAAAGTAAAGTCTGGAAAACACCAGGTGTCTCCGGATAAAGGAATGAGTGTTTCTGATGGTTGAATTTGCCAGGAAGATATTTTCTTGTTAAAACTCTCTTGTATCATATTTATTTCATCTGGAATATAGGACATAAATTGATTGTAGTGGGATAATATATTACAGCGATGATCAAGAGATAACATAAGGGGTGTTTTTCGTTTTCTCAATTGAATGTGTGCGGTGAGTTGCCATTCTTTTTGATGCAGAAGGGCTGGAAAAAAATTGGCTAAATTTAAACCATATTTTTTCGTTTGAATAAAAAGATTTAAAGGACCATCAATTTGAATCTGAAACCCTTCTTCATCTTTTAATTTTGATATATCAGCCAAAAGTTGATGAAATCTTATATACTTGAACAATTGACGTAAACTGCCTGTATCCGGATTTAAGATTTTCAATATTAATTGAGAACAGTGTAATAACAAGCCCTGAACCTGTGCACAGTTATAGCGATGAAGCAAACGTTCTGCCGAAAATGCTTTAAATCCAATGACGGGTTGATTATTTGGAAGGTCACTATAAAGTTGGTTTTGTATATGTGACATATCTTGTTGAAACGCTTTTTCAATGGTTTGATAGTATGTGTCAATGTCATGGATACTTTCCTGATGTAATTTGGAAGTAAACAAAAAGAGATCTTGTCTAAACTGGACAAGAGAATCAGGAGATTCTGTATTGAATGTCGTTCGGTCCATGAGAAGTTTTTCCAGTCCACGTACAACGATTGTATTGCTTCCACAATGATCAATAAGGTTTTTGCTTTCCGATATCAATGCACCTCTTGTTTTTCCAGTACTGTCGTTAAACAATTCCAAAAGCTGTGTTGAAATACGCAATAATTGGGGATCATTGGTCTGAATAAACAATGGTGTGATCGTGTTTTTATAAATTTTATATCGAACGAGATCTTTGGTAAGCACGATGGTTTCTTCTCCGCTTATTGATATAGTACTCATTCGTATCTTTGGATACCAATTCATAAAGTATCGCGTTTTTGCCTTCAACAGGGCGTAAAAGGCGTCCAAGACGTTGAACATGTTCCCGAATACTGCCACTTCCAGAAACAACAATTCCAACATTGGCTTCAGGAACATCAACGCCCTCATTTAATACCTTTGACGTTACCAATATGGAAAAAAGCCCCTTGCGAAAACTTGCCAGAAAAAATGAACGTTCTTTGATTTTTGTATGATGTGTCAACACTGGCCATAAAAAACGCCTGCCAATGCGGTAAGCCATATCATTATCCTGGGTAAAAATGATAATACGATCTTTTGTATGCGCACGAACCAGTTGCCAGATTTTTTCTTCTTTTGAACGTGATGCCTGGCTTAATTGTTTTTGTCGCATATAAGCTTTAAAGGCTTCACGACCTTTTTGAGAGATACTTGACTTATATAGAAATTGATTCCATCCATTGGTTTGACTCATTTGAATATTTTCTTCACGTAAAAAATCAATATAGCATTTTCTCGCAATATCATATTGTTCACGTTCCTGGGCTTGCATTTCGATTTCAATGGTGATGACATCGTATGGCGAAAGGTTTGTCCCGCTTAATTCATGTATATGCGTTTGATAGCAAAGCGGCCCACACAATTGATACAGCAGACTTTCTTTGCCATCACTTCTTTCCGGAGTTGCTGTCAATCCAAGTCGAAAAGGCGCAATAGATCCCAGTGCGGTGTATTGAAATTGGGCGCCAGGTAAATGATGGCATTCATCAAAAATCTGAAATCCAAACAAGTGTCCTTTATGTGTCACATGTAATAATGCAGAATCATATGTCGCCACTGTTATTGGATGAATGTCATTCTCTCCACCACCCAACAGACCGATATTGATACCAAAATTTTCTTTGAGTACTTCATACCACTGATTCATCAGATCAATGGTTGGCACATGAACAAGTGTCGGACGTTTCGTTTGTTCAATACACAAAATGGCCAGTATTGTTTTTCCAGAACCTGTGGGCAAAACAACAACGCCTTTAGATCCTTTTTCTTGCCAGGCGCTAAGGGCCTCAAGTTGATAAGGGCGCGGTTTGATCTTTGTCATTATTGGAAAATCACATGGAAAAAACTGACGGGCATTATCTGTATAAGGGATATGATGCGCACGTAAGGAGAGAATAATATCGCGGTAACAACATGCCGGGGCTCTGAATTCTTTTGTCCGACGATCCCATTTTATATCGGGTATGGCAACCTTTATGTGATTGGGTATATCGTTTATCCTTAATGTAGATTTATCAAAATAAATTTCTGTTTTCATAACTTTATTGAATAGTTTCGGCCATTTTTCTTAATATTGCCTCTTGCTCACAAATATCTTGATCAAAAGCAAGATAAAGAGCAAGAAAAATGAAATGGCCGAAACGATGATCAATGCCTAATTATTAATTTTGATTGATACAGGAAGCCACATATCCCGCGCCAAACCCATTATCAATATTGACAACCGAGACATTGGAACTACAACTATTCAACATGCCCAATAATGCGGATATCCCATTAAAACTCGCCCCATAACCCACACTCGTAGGAACAGCAATGACAGGTTTAGACACCAAACCCGCCACAACACTGGGCAATGCGCCTTCCATGCCCGCAACAACAATTAGAACCGATGCTGCTTGAATTTGCTTGACATGACATAATAATCGATGAATCCCGGCAACACCAACATCAAACAGTGATTTAACTTCATTTCCCATAGCATCAGCAGTTAAAAAAGCTTCCCTTGCGACAGGAATATCAGATGTTCCTGCTGAGATGACCTGGATATATCCTCTTCCCTTTTTCGGTAAAGCTGATTTTTCTAAAATAATCATCCGCGAATCTTCATGATAAACTGCTGATGGAAAGTGAGCAGTTATCATTGTCGCTTTTTCCTGGTTAACTCGAGTGGCAATTACGATATTTTCCTGAGAAATCATCCGGTCCATAATTCCAATTATTTGCCCGGATGTTTTTCCTTCCCCAAAAATTACTTCAGGAAACCCTTTACGAAGACTCCGATGGTGATCTATATTGGCAAAATTAATATCTTCGGTTTGGTAATTACTTAACTCTTGAGCCGCATCCTTTACCGATACTTGACCTTTTGAAACCGATTCAAGAATTTTTAATAGCTTGTTTTTATCCATACTGTTTGTCTTTCTAAGGAAATATCCAAAATATATACTTTATATAAACATGATAGTGCGAATTGAAATAACAATTTTTAGTTTGTAGGCGATTTCCCAACTTCAATCTGAAGCAATTTTCCTGATGGAAGTTGGGCATTTAACGTGTTCAATTTTTTACATAATTGTTCTTGCGTATGCCTATGAGAAGCTTGTCGTAATGGTTCCAACCTCACTATCACCCGCTCTGATTCTGATTTTACCCAACCCTTACATGCTGTTATCGCATGAAATAACGCCACACATTCATTTTTATTTGGATAATGACACAATAGCCAGTCTGTCAGTTCTTTGCGGGAATTCCATACTGATGTTGTTACAAAATCAAAAATATTTTTTCCTTCATTATCAATTTTTTCAAAACTTCTGTAATCTTCTAAACTTGAAACATCAATTTTTTCTGGTAAATCCTTCTTCTTCTCAAATAACTGCTTGCAACGTTCCTCCAATGCTATGATTTCTGATTCCAATCTTGCCTTTTTTGAGTTTTCACGAATGGTTCCATCCTTGTTTAATTGTTCCCGAGCTTTGAAATTTTCTTTATGTTTTGTTTCTTTCTGTCTATGTAACATCTTTATTTCTCTCTCAATATCTTTAATTTCAGGATTTGTAATAGACTGATGTGTATTGATTTGCGACTCAAAACCTGGATGATAAAGATATGGATACGACGCATTCATATGTTTGAATGTATTTTCGGATATTTCACAACGACTTAGAATTGCTTCAGCACATTGAACAGTGCTTGAATCTTTACCTGCATCCCAGGAAAGACCACACATTCTTCGATGATACTTATCCCATGCCACAAAGGGGATTTGGTTCTCTATTAGATTATTGAAAAATTCTTTGCTATAACCTTCTCCATCAAAAACCATAAAAGGAATTTCGCCTAATTCTTCTTCCCATTTTCGCTTCAGCTCTATTAAATAGTTTTCCAAGTCTCCTGTTCCATCCTGGATCGCAAAATCTACTATCCGACCTGTTATATCGCATGTTACCATGTTGGTTTGGCCTGGAATATTAGATTCTTTCGGTTCATTATGATGCGTTTCGTTTCCACTGTATGGCAATAAATATCCATCAGTAAACCATATAAAAGTATTCACTAAACCGCATTGTATTTGATTCATAAAAAATGTCTGACGTAATGGTTTCGATCGATCTAATACGCATGCACTATAAAACCATTTCCAAACACCTTTTATCATTGGTAACTTTTTGAAACCTAAAATTAAACCAGCTTCTTTGTTATTGACATTTTTCAATTGTTCTATTGACTTGATATTTCGAGCGGCCATTAATAAAAATACAAAAAATATTTTATAGGCTGTGCCATAATGATTCATTAAAAGTTTAATCCATTGACTTTTATTCGTTAAAAGGATAAAATAAGGAAAAATTCCTGCAAACCGAGTTTCTTTCCAATCATGAATATCAAAAAATGGCATTTCTTCTTCAGCCATTTTTTTTGGCCCGAACTCAAAATCTATTTTTAATTGTTTGCTCTTATTCTCTAATCGTTTCGCTTTTCTTGCCTCAGCAAGAATGACTGCTTTGTTCCCCTTTATTCTATTATTTTGAGGCCGATTCTTATCTTCCGCAAGTTGTTTTCCATTATCCTGCTTGAATCTTCCAATCAATCCCCCGATTCCAAACATTTTCTTACTCTCAATATAATTATGAATGGTTTGCCTGCTAATATTGAGCGCTTCTGCTAATTTATACTTTGTAGCACCTAATTCAACGGCTTCAATAACAAATAGCTTTTTTGATGCTTTATCTAAAAGATCGACTTTTTTTATCGTCTCTTCACCTTGAATTAAAGACACTAAATTTTTTTCATTTTTATTAAAAACTATGGACAGATTTCCACCGATCCATTTCGCATTTTCATCTACAGACACGATTTTAGGCCTTAATTTCTTTTTACGCATATTTTACCTCATCATAGGTGTTTATTAATGAGGTTATATCAAATAATTTCAAAAATCAATGTTTATATTAAATTTTTATGATTATTCTAAATTATTATAATTTGCGTCCAACTAATATTATAAATTTTGGTTTCATCCTAATAGTCAAACTTATATCCTTAATCCGAGTTCCTTATTGAAAAATTTGATAAACATGATATGATTATAAAAATTACCTTAGGAAAACTCGGAAAAATAACATGCTCATTTTTCTTGGTCGTCCAAAAAAATAAGGTCGTGAAGAGCCGTAGCATGCTACGTCTCTACAGTACATTTACCTCAAAACGAACAATATCAATAATGGGGAAGATATTTTCAGAGAGTTCCTTAAATATGGAGATACGAAAATGAAACCAACACAATTAGTACTGGCCACATATAATCAGGGAAAAAGCCAGGAAATAAAAAGATTGCTCAAAGACAGCCCTTTACAAATTAAAGATTTGACAGATTTTGGTCCTATTCCGCCAGTTGTGGAAGATGGTGCAACATTTGATGACAATGCATACAAAAAAGCTAGTTTTACATCAAGGGTTTTAGGGCTTCCCACAATCGCCGATGATTCTGGACTGATAGTTCCTGCTTTGAATGGCGCACCGGGTGTGTTTTCTGCGCGTTACGCTGGAGAAAATGCTACAGACCAGCAAAATTGTAAGAAACTACTGGAACAAATGAAAGGTGTCAAAAATCGCAATGCTTCTTTCGTGTGTGTTGTATCCATTGCAATTCCAACGGGTCCGGCACTTACTTATGAAGCGCAATGTGATGGTATTATTACAGATACGCCTTCTGGAAAATCAGGATTTGGTTATGATCCAATCTTTTTCTTTCCGCCCAAAAATAAAACCTTTGCTGAACTATCTGCTGATGAAAAAAATGAGGTGAGCCATCGGGGCAAAGCATTTTTAGAAATTCAGTCAGAAATGGATAAAATTATTATCTGGCTGGAACAAAATATGCCACGTCAAGCACCTATAGAACATCATGCGCATTCGCAGGAATTCATTCATGAAAGTGTTACTTCTTGATTTAGATTGTACGCTGTACCCACCAGATAATACAATATTTTTATCCATGGGCGTTCGAATTACAGATTACATTCAAACAGTTTTGCAAATCCCCCGAGCAGAGGCCACAAATATTAGAGATCGTTACTGGAAAGATTATGGCCTGACACTCATTGGATTGATTCGCAATCATTCCATTGATCCTGAAGATTTTTTGCATTTTGTGCATGATGTTGATATTAAAAAAAATATTAAACCCAACCCGGTGTTGGCCAAAAAATTGACACAAATTCCCCTAAAAAAAATATTATTTACGAACAGTTGTCAATATTATGCAAATAAGGTTCTAACAGAATTAGGTATTGCTGAATACTTTGAAAAACCAATTATTGATATTCGTCAGATGCAATTTTTTCCAAAACCCCATCCAAACGCATATAAAATCTTATTGGATCAGTTTAAATTGACAGGATCCCAGTGCATTATGATTGATGATTCTCAAGATAATCTAAAAACTGCATTTTCTTTAGGAATGCAAACCATATGGGTGGGTATAGGAAATTGTCCGGAATTTATTGATGGTCATTCAAAAGGACCAAATGAAATTGTTGATCAGGTCAGGCGTTTGATAGGCACATCTTGACACATACGATATTCAAGCTTATTCTTAAAAATTAACATCGTATGAACAATCTCATTTCATTTTATAAAAAATTTTAGGAAGGTAAGAACCATGTCAGAAGATTACTATAAAACACTGGGCGTTGATAAGAATGCCAGTGATAGTGATATAAAAAAAGCATATCGTAAGCTGGCAATGAAGTTTCATCCGGATCATACCAAAGGAGATAAGACAGCTGAAGACAAATTTAAAAAAATCAGTGAGGCTTATGCTGTTCTCAGTGACAAAGAAAAACGCAAACAATACGATACCTTTGGTTCTACCGGATTCAGACAAAAATATACCCAGGAAGATATTTTTCGGGGTTTCGATTTTGGAGATATTTTAAAAGAATTTAAATTTGGCAACAATATGTTTGGCGGAAAGGGGAGAAAAGGGTCCAGTTTCTCATTTAATTTTGGCGATCAATTTAGCCCCCATGGTCATCATTTCAGACAACAGCCTCCGCCTGAAAAGGGAAGCGATCTTATTTACGAATTGCCATTATCTTTGGAAGATATGTTACAAGATAATAATAAAACCATATCGTATACCCACAATGGCAAGTCAGAACGGCTGACAGTCAAAATTCCTAAAGGAATGATTGCCGGTAAAAAACTAAGAATTTCCGGAAAGGGTAATCCAGGCATGACAGGAGGCCCACCTGGTGATTTGTATATTCAATCTAAATTAATTCCACATCCTGTTTTTGGATGTGAAGGCACGGATCTATTTATTGACCAAACGATCAAATTGACTGATGCTATTTTAGGTACAACTATTCAAATTCAAACGATTGATGGCAATTCTTTGAGCGTTAAAATCGCGCCCGGAACAAAACATCAAACGAAAATGCGCCTTTCCGGTCATGGTTTGCCAATTATGAATTCAAACAAACGAGGTGATATTTTTGTTCGAATTCATGTGGAAATGAAGAAAGAGTTATCAAAACAGCAAATCAAATTACTTAAAAAACTTGCAGATACAGGTATGTAATTGAAAGCCTTAATTCTAAGGAATACTCGGAAAATAACATGCTCATTTTTCTTGATCGTACATTTGACTCCCAAATCTTTAGATTTGGGCCTAGATTTGGGAGTCAAAGCGTGTGACATCCAAATTTAAAAGATTTGGGGCTTCAGCCAAATTGGGAAACTTATTTTTCGAGCATTCCTAAAATATTTTACTTGTATTTTCTCACAAGAATGACTATAGTGCATTTTATTTTAATTATTTTTTTTGAAATCTGCGAAATCGTAATCAGGTAATCTCTTTGGTATGTTTTTTGCTCATTTCAGGAAACATTATTATTATTTTCTTTTTTTCATTTCCTTCATTAATTCATTTACAGGTATGACCAGGCATGCTATAAATATATCTATCTTGTTTGATTTATAGACATTTTAATAATAAGGTATATTTGAATGTTGGTCTGATGCTTTGATTGGTTATGATTTATAACCCAATACAAACAAATAGTAACGTTATGTAGATACATACACTAAAGAAGAATCTCCAGGAAAGGTAATATCATGAACGTTTCATGTCCCAAATGCCAATCGGAATTCCAACTTGATGCCAAAAACATCAAGGAATCTGGTAGCAAGGTTCGATGTTCCAATTGTCAAAACATTTTTAAGGTTTTCCCGGAAAAAGAAGCGTCTATTTCTAATGCAGATCAAATGAATACAGGTACAATAGGATGTCCAAACTGTGGAACAGAATATGCGCTCTCACCAGAACAACTTGGGGAGAAAGGTAAAAAACTAAAATGTACTAATTGTAGCCATGTGTTTCGAGCAATGCCATCTGATATAAAACCCCCAGTCGCACAAGAAATGGGAGAAGACGTTTCGGACACTGATAAACAACCTGATGATAAACAGCAAGCTGAGGAAAAATCAACGAAACAATCAGAACAGGATAGTTTGAACGATAAGCCACCTGAGTCAACTGAAGATCATGACATTTCAGAAGATTTGCCCGAAGATAGCCCCACCGATGCAGATTCTTCACAAACCGAAAAAGATCACGATATTTCTGAGGATAAAGATTTACCATCAACAGAATCTGACACAGATGAAACATCCACTGAGGACGATATTGAAGGATCTGACACTGATACACCTGATGATCAACTGGAAGAATTAGATCAATCAGAAGAAACACCAGAAATATCGGATGAAGCCCTTGAAGAAGAAGCAGAAGTTGAGCCTGAAATTTCCAATGATTTGGATGAGGAGCAAGATCTCTCTCTTGAAGATTCTGAAAAGGATGATACCTCAGATGAAGATCTAGAAATCTCTGAAGACTTGGAAATACCGGATCAGGACTTGGAAACATCTGATGACGATGAAATGGAATCTGATGAACCAGATATTTCGGATGACGATATGGACGTTTC
>Ga0272440_1001072_pt1 | contig 22720 bp, 13 predicted proteins | sample SSMMMBAug17_FD_192440 | JGI IMG/M metagenome (GOLD analysis project Ga0272440, IMG submission 192440) | Marine sediment archaeal communities from Little Sippewissett salt marsh, Falmouth, MA, United States - SSM-MMB-Aug17 | ecosystem: Environmental > Aquatic > Marine > Wetlands > Sediment ...
AACTTCTGTATACCCGAAAATTTATGATCGCCTACTTACTTAGGGATGCTCTAAAAATAAGTTCCCCATTTATCTTAAACGTATAATTGTTTGGCACGTAGAGACGTAGCATGCTACGTCTCTACAGAACAAAAACCCCGATGAACATTTTATAAAATGGGGAACTTATTTTTAGAGCATTCCTTAGACGATCAGCGTTCATTTCTGTTTTCAACGCATTTTCTTTTTAGATTTTTATAAGCTTTAGTTTCCAAATTTTAGGGGAATATTTTTTGATTTGAAACATACCAATAAAACTTATCCTTGAGCTATTTTTTATTTTCATTTGTAACAGTTGAAACATCATTGGAAAACATTTTTTCGAATCGTTGCAATAAACGTTCAGTCAATTGTTTTTTCTGCACAAAAATGGGGAGTCTATTGTCCAAAACTTCATTAACAGCCGCGATTGTTCGACCGGTCTCAATGTTGCTTACATGCATTGAAACCAGGGTTTCTTTCTGAGAGGGATGTACCCATCCGGACAATAGCATATTGGCGGATAATATTTTACCCAGTGCCAATCGATTTGAAGGGTCTATGAGGCGTGATGATCCAAAGTTGAGTTCTTCAAGAATTTGATCCAAATCTTTTCGTTCAACAATCTGAACCTTTCCATTTTGAATCAATTGTTCGGTAATGATGGATGCAATTAATTGATCTTTTCCAGTATCATCTTCTCTGGAACGAAAGTCAATCATCATGGTCAAAACATTTGAACTTGTTTGTAACGCTTGATGATCAACAGGTATTTTGGATTTAATCGCTTTGATATTTTTATCCATGCGCGCATGTCGATTTTGCTGGCGCGCAAGTAAAATTTTTTCTTGAATTTCATTAATAATTGTTTGATGAAACTGCTCATCAGCAGAAATCAGCTTGAGCACTTCTGTTTCATGGGGTTTACCTAAAAATGTGACTGCTGCAATGGAGGCTGTCATTAACATAAAAATACAGGTCATCAAGAGATATACGCCCATTTTTTTCTTGTCCGGCGTTTTATTATCAAACATGATCACTTCTTCTTCATCGTCTGATGATGTTCTTGTTTTTCCAGGAAAAGATTGAAAGATTGGCTCGTCAGGTATTTCTGCCGGCGGGGAATAATCCGCATACTTTGCGGTGGGGTCACCATATAAAATATAACTGGACCAAGCAATGGTTTCTTCACCAAATTCCTTAATCAATGACCATCGTGCGCTTTGAATAGCCTCACCAACTGGAATGCCCTGCCTGATTTTTTCATAAAAAACCAATGCAAATTTTCTGCTGGGTTCATCTAATATTTCACAAAATGTTCCCACATAATGCTTTACACCTGAAACCAAAAATGCATTGGCCAAACCATAAAGTTTGTTTTCAAACTGATCATTTAATTCCCAACTTTCAGTCCGCGCCGACTGGCAGGCATTGGCAAAAAACAATGATGGCATTGGCATGGCACCGGCCATCTTTTTTATATCACTTGCTTTTAATGAATTCTGCGTGAGTCGAAATCCACTTTCACTGAAATTTGTTTCCTGATAATCAGCATGTCCGGCAAAATGAACCAGATCAAAGTTCCGCATTTTTTCTTTAAGTGCATCAGGGGTAACATTGTCAAAAAATGATGTGACATGAAACTGCTCTTTATAGCGATCCATATAATCACGCAATTGAAGTCCTTCCTGGTACGCACCATTGAGATCTCCACGCGGATCAGCAATCAACAACAGTTTTAGCGGATTATCAATCTGTCGATTATTATTTGTTGGAAGTGATTGTCGTGTCTTAACTGATCTTCCCATACAAAATCGTTGACATAAGAATTGATTTCCATCAAAAAGCAACTCCCAGGGAATTTGAACCAGATGATCATCCAGTGTTAATTGAAGAAATTTTGCCTGTGAAAATCTGAGTTTTTCTTTCGTGGATTGAGAAAATAACTCATCATAAAAAATTTGACCAATTTCGCGTAAACGTGTCAGTGTCTTTTTAGACACACGACCGCTGCGATTGGTCGTATTCAGCATTTCAACCATTTCATGACAACGCGCATCAATTTTTTTAATAGGAATTTCTAGTGTGTCATAGTGCTGAATTGAACTTAAAGCGCCACATTGACTTTCATGGATTGTTGTTTTTACAGCATTGCCCTCTCGTGTCACATCAATATTGATGACGCCGAGCCCATTTTTCTCAGTATTATTTAATTGAATATTTTCTATCATTCCATACCACCTAATTCCTGTTACAGGATTCAAAAAAAACAAAGCCTCATAACTTTTCATTTATTGTTTTTTTATGTTCAATAAATGAATCATTTTCAAAAAAAGTATATCAAACATGAGAGAATTGAGTTTTTATCTGCCCCCCCTGTAAAATGATTGTTGGGCTTTTTTGTGTTATTTTTTTTTATTGGGCTCGTATTTTCTTTCAACACATATCATTTCGATCTCGACATACCTATCAAGATTTTGCAACGACCAGCAATATTTATCATTGCTATTGATGATAAGTTATTTCTGGGATCAGTCGATGCCAGGGTAGTTCAGTTCAAAATCAATTCATATTGAACAATAAATCTAAATCAAAAACATAGTAAAATATGAAAATTGTTATTTAATTTGAAATAAATATCTTCCCAGTGTTACGCCATCACGCGTAAATGTAAGATTGTAATGATCAAATGGAATATCTTCAAATAATACTGAATTTTCATGCAATATATCTGATGCGATTTCTCTGTCAATGACCGGTGAATAGTCTAATTTGCGTTTCAATAATATCACACGAATTTTATCTTTTTCAGAGGCCGAACGTTTTATCTGAATTTTAATTTGCGCGCGATTATCGCCTGTCTTTTGGATATCAATGTCTGTTTTTAAACGATCAAACGCTTTTCGCCTTCGGCTCAAGTTTCTCGCACGAACCACACGTGTTCCGCGACGCACAGGTGCTAACTGCAAATCATTGAAAAATAGCATACCAAAATCGGCAAATGAAATTTTTAGTTGTTCCCACCAACGCCTTGCACGCGTCGTCATAATATTCCACATTTTATCCTTTTGACTGATAAAATTTTGAATAATTGTCTGAGTTACATATTCCGGGACTTCTTGAAATTCATAATTATCATAGTCCGTATACATTGTGTTTGCGACCACAATGGTCTGCAAACAGCGATCACATGTAGATAAATGATTTTCTATCAGACGTCTTTGATTTTTTTCCAGACGACCTTCTATATAATCAGCCAAAATTTCTTCACTTGGACACATACTTTTCATAGTGTATCTCCATTTGGCATGTAAATTGCTAATAATTGGACAAGAGTATTTGTCCTGTATTTACGCATCAAAATTGATTTTTCATGACCGGTTTTTATCGAAAAAAAAAACAATTTTGAGTAATTTTTTTTAAGCGCATAACCATCTGTTTTTTTTCATTCAAGCGGTATTTCGTTATTGCTTTAATTATTTGCTTGTGTGTGTGTTCTCATGCTCAGAATGAATATTTTTAGTAATATCAAAATGTAATAAAAATATAAATCACATTACCACACATTGATTATCTATTTCAACATAAATTTAAGGTTAATCAATTTTTTTATTTTTTGTGCCTCTCTTTTCAATAAAATAATTTGAAATTTTTTATCCCCTCTATATATATAGACACATTTTTTTCAAAATTCTTACACTAAAAATTAAATTTTTTTATTTTTTTTTAATTTTACGCAGACTAAGAATTAATTTCTTAACGTTATCACAAGTAAATTCAAAAACTTATACGCCCTATCCCCTTTTTATTTGTTTTTAATTTTTTTTGATCATACACGTAAATAGACACAGGCAAATTCAAAAAAATCGGATCTTTTTATCTTGTGTCAGTCCGACAAGCCGAAGCTCTCGAATTGGGGAACAATGTCCTTAGGAAAGGCTTAAAAATAAATTCCCCAATTCGACAAATTAAAATGTCTTTTTTAGGACTTTTTCTACCATTTTTTTTAAACGATCAAAAGCCCTGTATCGCAGTGTATGGGCGTTATCCGATGACATCTGCATGATTCTGGCAACTTTTGGAACAGGTAAGTCCTGCTCAACATGCAATTTCAAAAATAATCGATCTCTGGACCCCAGTTTTTTAATACAATCTCTGATGAATCTTTTTTTCTCTTCCAACTCCATGTATTCCATTGCACTTAATTCATCGTATAAGACATCAGCAGCTTCTTCGATAGGAAGACGATACTCCACCCAGTTTGCATCACCGCTTTCCTCACGCAATTTATTCAATACTGTCCGGCATGTGATTAATCGAACCCATGATGCCAACGAGCAACCATTTTGTCCTTTGAATTGCTCAAGTTTTTTGCACTTATGCTCCAGCAATAAAACAAATACCGAATTGTGATGCTCCTTTAAATCTTCTTCATCAAATGGGATCGTACTGGATGTTAAAGTTTGTTGCACATATCGGTATATTAAAGGCGAATAAATGCGAATGAATTCTTCCAGTCTTTTTGAATCGCCGTCCAAGCATCCTTTAATTAAGCGACGATCTTCTTCAATTGTAAATCTCATTGGGTAATAACTCTATCGTTTATTGAGATCGGACGTTTCGTATGAACGATCATTAATTTTGATGTATCTTGTTCACTTTTTATAATCCTGGCGAACCCGATTATTTCAGGCGCCTTTTTTAAACCTGATGGGGCAAAGACAATCAGCCTGTTTTGGGCTTTTAATTGCTTTTTTCCCAGAGAAATTTGTATATCATTGTCCGTAATGTGTTGAATTGACCCTTTCACAATTGGGAATTCATTGTGAATTCTGATAGATAAACTATCAACCATGCGAAAAATTGATTGTTTGTCTTTGGTTTCACTGTAAACATCTTTTACAGCGAGAATCTGTGTGGTTTCATTATCAACCAGCCGAACCGCCACTTCCACACCATATCGAGAATCGACATATTGGCCTGTCATAGTGAGGTGCGCAATCTGTGTTTGATTAGAATCCATCAATAGCTGTTTTTCGTTACGACGAAATTTGGGAATGATGAAAAAACGATTACGCTCAACAAATGACATAAAAAGATCTTCCTGAAACTGATTGTGTTTATCAATATCTGGACGATTTGTTTTCAATGTACTCATTGACACACGAAGGCGGGCATCAAGTCGCGACATTTCAGGAATAATTCGTTGAAACATTATTTTTTTCATACATACTTGATTACGATCATTTTCAATCCTGATTTGTATGGTGTTGTCGCCTTCATCAAGCGCATAGGGAATATTAAAAAATACAAGTCGCCCATGATTGATTGTAACTGGCTGATTATTAATTTTAAATGAATTCAGCGGAGATTTGCTCGATATACATCCAGACAGATAGATTTTTTCCGAATAAACCAGATTCACCTTTTTCCACTCAGACAATATCAAATTGATATGTGGCTCTTTTTGTACCCATAAGGCATTGTCCTGAATAACCTCACGACTGGCAAGAAAAGCGTTGCCAAAAGTCTGAGAGGCCTCAACAATGTCTAAAATTGCTTTTGTTTTGTTTCCAGCCCGGTCAATTGCAGTCAGCACCAGGCTTTCCTGATTCTCATCTATGAACTGTTTTACGCGAAACGATGCTTTTAATCCTGGCTCTAAGTCAATTTCTTTTTTATCAACATATAATTGATTCCTGTCAGATTGGTCTGATATAATTCCTTCGATGACAAGCATATGATTGGCCTTTTTAAAGGAAACAATTTCTATGATGGGTCCCTGATGATCCACATGAATTTCCAAAATTTTGTGACATGATCCGCCCAATAAATTTTTGATTGTAATCGGTATTTGATAGGTCCCCTGTGATAAAATCATTTCGGTCTTAAAAGGGACCTTTTTTGCGGCACCTTGAAAATCATATGAACGTCCATTAATCTGAATATCTGCAATATACTGTTTATCACTGGCCATCCCTTGAATATAAAACCGTTCATCTGATGTCCACAAAGTGTCATGTTGGGGATAATTTACTGAGAGTGATGGCGTATTAACTGATTTCGCCTGCTTTTTTAATTGAATTTTTCGCACTTCATCCAGATAGTGATGGGCTTTTGCTGATGATTCCTGGGATAGAGATTTTTCCAACTCACTTTTCGCAGCATCTAGATCACCCAACAAATAATGAATCAATCCCAATTCCCGATGCGGAAAATAGTCTACAAAATGAAGGCCATATGTTCGGACCATGCGTTGATCTTGATCGTTTTGTTTAAGTGCTGCCCGAAAGTCGGACATGGCAGCATCAAGACATTCTCCCTCCAAATATGATCGTCCCCGCTCATAAAAATTCCACCAACGACTGCGAAAGGCCCCCTCAACCTGACCATATTGGGTTTGATCTTTCACACAAACTGGTCCGGGATGTTGAACTGCACATGCAGTCAGCAAAAGGATCGTTACGATGATCCAATGGCTTACAATATTCTGACTTTTGTTTATGATGATTTTTATCATTGTTTTGGCTTTATATAAACTTTTGATGAATGCAAACACCCCTGATAACCCGGATGGGTAGCAGTGATATTAACATTTAATGTTGTCACATCAGCCGGGGCCTCCGGAGCGATCAAAAAATTGATGTTTCCCATATAACAGGGAAGGCGCTCGCCGGGCCATCGACCATTCCATTCAAACCAGGCAATCAGAATATATAAATCGGTTGAGGGGTCATTATCAAGATCTTCATCATCTTCCTGAATAACAGGTGCTTTGAACATATTAAAAAACGCATTTGCCTTTTGAAATGTTAGCAGGTCACTGTTAAAAAATAGTCTACATCCAAGCCCAAGCAATGTGTTATCATTGCTGGTAACATCGTAATATAATGAAATCGAAATGGTCTCTCCGGGTGATGCATATAGTGAAATGGGGTCCAACCATAGGTGTTGACAATGATTTATTTGCGCTTTGACTGAATGTGTCTGCCCAAATAATATCAAACAAGTTATACAAATTTTTACGAATTTTTTCACTATATTACTCTTCCAATGATGGATTGGGTTTTATTTTTCTAATATAGTCAATAATATCATCTGCATTGCATCGGGTACAATTGGGTGTAATCAAATCGTAGACCAATTCATAATCCCGAAACCCAAATAAATATCGAACTAATAATAAGCCATCAGCAAGCGCATTGACAGTACCATCACCATCAATATCAAAAAGCTCATACATTCCTTTAATCAAAGGTTCAATCTCTTCTGCCTTCGTTCTCACAGCATAAGGCCCAATTGCATTATCGATCAATGGCATATTTCGAAATCCATACAAATAGCCCATGACCAGTAAACCATCAGTTAATGCATCCTCAACACCATTCCCATCAATATCTAAATTTCCTCGTTGCGCCTGATATTGCGTTGTATTGGCATAAAAATGATACGCAGTATCCAGAAAAAATGATGTGACACGCATATATCCGCTATAATTTTCAGGCATGTCCGCATTGACAGAGAATGTCAGGGTACATAATTTTTGAGGTAAAACAGTATCCGGCCAATGTCCATTTTCATCCTGCCATAATAGGGCAATATAGCGATCAGTATTGGGGTCCTTATCCTGGTCATCCTGATCAATTTTTATTTCAGGCTCCCACACCTTGATGCCATTGCTTAACATGGATTGACATGAAGTCCACATCATATCATTTGACGAAAAGTGTACAAAAAAACCAATCCCCTTGCATTGTGTCTGATTATTGGAAACATTGTAAAGCAATTCCAAATCAAAATAACCACCAGGAACAACTTTTAACGTATCAGGACTAAGGTTTACAATTTGATAGGGTTGGCGTTCATCAGTTTCTGGATTGTAATTTAGCTGATAGGGCTGATTCAGCGCTTCAGGATCTTGATGCATCAGATATTCAAAATAGTTCGCATAGCCATCAGCATCCTTGTCGTCCATTGCGTCATTAATTAATGGATTCATTCCATATGTCACCTCCCAGCCATCATCCATTCCATCAAAATCAGAATCCGGTTCACAGGGACTGGTTTCGTCTGGGTCCACAAATCCATCCTGATTCAGGTCTTCTTCTCCATCAAGCAAGCCATCCGCATCAGAATCCGGAATATTGACATCTGTACAACCGGTCTTTGCTTCCATACAATCCGGAAGACCATCTGAGTCTTTATCTTTAATGATAAATGTCGCTTCAATTGTCTGATCAGAACGAACATCAATAAAATTATGGTTTAAAACCTGTCCGCGCGATTCACCATTAATCCAGACATTATCAATCTCATAGCAACGATCAGCAAATATTTTTATAATCTGACTGCCATTGTACTCTATATAAAAGGGTTCTGATGGCGATATGTGGCCATGTTCACCAAATATGGGTTCAATTTTGAATTGCTTTATGGCAAAATTGGCATAGATATGCTTGTCTGTATTCATAATAATACTGATATCACTCACTCCTGTCGCATCACCTGACCATCCTGTAAAAATTGAACTTTCAGATGCAATGGTTGTCAAGACAACCCCAGTATTGTAATCATACGTATATGTTCCTTCCATTGGTTTGATCATGCCAGTGCCTGATCCTCTTTTTTCAAGTGTTAATGTCACCCGATCAATCGCATAAATCACTGTGACCATATGATTGGCAGTGACATTTTCAAAAGTATATTCACTGATCTGACCAAAAGCATCCCCATCAATAAAAACAGATTCAATATGATAATGTGGATCTGCAATAAACTGAATTTTTTTAGATTCATGATGCGCGACACTGATTAAATCGGATGGTGAAATGCTACCAGATCCCTGGGCTGAACATTCTATCGACCAGGATTGAAAATTAATCGAGATCGAAGGTGCAAAAAATTGATGCGTTGCTGCATGAGAACTTGATGTAAAATGAATCGCGCTTTCAGTATTGATACCAACATCTTCAGGTGTGGAAAAAGACATGCCAAATAAAGCATGGGGTAATATTTTTCCAGACCAGTTGCGACTGATATCCATCCATGCCACCTGTATACATTTATCTGTATGTGGATCATTATCCAAATTGGAAATATCTTTTTTGGGCAACAAGTCTCGACCGCTTAACATCTCATTGTCATAAATATCTGTAAAACCTTTCCATTTGAGCATATTGGAATTATAATGAATACGAATTCCCAAACCAGGTAAATATGGATTTTTGTCGCTTGTGGTATAACTCATTTGCCAGAATACATTTGCACCAGGAGCGATTCGTGTCTCATTTAAGGCTGTAAAAACCATCTGATATTGATTGCCATCAGGATAATAGGAAAATGCACGATTAAGTGTTGTTATTTTTTCATATGGATTTTCAAGCGTTACAGCAACTGTTTTTGGTAAATGTGTTGGTGTACGGCATACAATGAGTGTATTTGAAATCGTCAGGGGTTCTGCTTCAATTTCACCAAAAAAAACACGGCACTCCGGATTAAAATAAAGGCCTTCAATGTCAACGATTGTGTTTCCTTTTTCCGAACCATAGACAGGTGAAATTTTTTGGATATGCGGTTTTGGCATAAATATATACCAGCAAGCATTAGTGGCTTCTTGTTCCGTTTGCCAGACTGATGAAATTTTCCCCAAAACATGAATACAATGGGCCCCTTCTGAGAGGTTATATAGTGCAATGGACGATTCAATTGAGATTTCATCAGAATAAGGTTTGTTGTCCAGACTATATTTATAATGGGTAAGACCTGTGCCTGTGACCTGAATTTGAGCAAAATTGTCATGAATGGTTCCCTGTGGCGCACCAATTAATTTTGCTTTTGGACAAATAACAGTAATTCCTGAATTATTTGTTTCCGCATCCATCCGTTTGATCGTGCTGTCATACAATGAAACCTGACTGAGTGTTAACTCACTGACAGAGCAATAATCCCCAATAACCTGGAAAGTAATTCGGGTCAATTGTAAACTGTTATCAATGATTGGCCAATCCTGATTGTAGTCAGCAATATTGACAGAACCTGTTGAATTGGCATCAGGCAGATTTCCATGCATACCGCCTTCAATCGCTATGATTTTCAGCACCTGGTGATCAAATAACAGGGCATAGGAATAGGAACCTAACATTTTGTCCGATTGTGTCAATCGAACATCTACTGAAAATTTGCTGCCAATATCAAATTCCTGCTCCTCAAATGAAAACATTATCAGAGGCAACTCTGCCCAAACAGTGCTGCACAGAATTAATAAGCATACAATAATTGAATTAACGAACACTGGTTTTAAATATCGCAAGATTTTCATAATCAACTCCCAAAATAGTTTGACATGAGGGTATACGCTCATCCCAATAGGTTCAAAGAATTTCAATAATCATGCATTAGACATTTAATTGCATTTATCTGAAGCAATTTTAGAAAAAAATTGAAAATCTGACATAACAAACAAAAAAAAGAACAATAAAGAAATAAGGGATTAAGATTTATTCATATAAAATACAAAAAAGAACATTGATATAAGACCTTATTATTCCAGATATCAAATGAAATAGCAATCCATATCTTAAGATATCCTTAGGAATGCACGAAAATAAGTTCCCCATTTATTGGAGTCCCAAATCTTTAGATTTGGAAGGCAAAGCGATTGGCGCCCAAACCTAAAGATTTGGGACTCCAGTCATAATGGGGAACTTATTTTTTAGCGTACGCCTTACTTATATATCGGTAAAAAGGCCATTTTCTGAAAATGTGCCAAAACATCATCAAGTCCGAAAGGCGTTTCACCCACAATATTGTTGCAAGTAACATTGTTTCTGCCCGATAAACATTGAAGACATTTTATTATATCAATCACGCGAGAACAATTCATTTCAATGTTCATGTGGTTTGCGATTCTTGATAATCTTAAAATGTCCGCCTGGTATTGGTTTGTTTTGGCTTTCCCGATGGTTTCAATTAGCTGGTTGATAAATTGATCATTTTGGTTGAACCGAATGTCTACTAATGGTTTTATCCGTTCAATCGTTTCATCATCTACCAGGGGCAATTGGTCCTGTTGTTTTTGTTTCATTCGTGCAATGGAAATTTGAGTAATTTCATAGCCGATGATATTAACTGTCAGCTCCCTGTCTTTATCCATAAGATCATACACATAAATATCAAAAGGTAAATTATCGCAGGTTGATGTAATATCAAAATTAATAAATAGAAGGCTCACCTGTCCTTTGGGCAAATATTTAAATATGCCATTTACCTTTAATATGCCATTTTTGATACTGTTTGTCGGTTCAGGAAGCAACTGACAACAAGCAGTGCCAGCTTCTAATGATTGAAATTGGAGATGGTTTTCATTGAAAGAAATGCCCAGATCATAAGACCCAAGAAATTCAGTAGCAACATTAACGAATATCTCAATGCCAAGCGAGGTTTCCGATTTATTCTTTTCGACCATGTATACGTTGACATTTTGGGCAAGACTATTTTCTGATAATCCGAACGATATAACAATGATAGCCACATAGCAAATTAATGGTTTGAAATAGTTTTGATGATTATCCATGTGCATTCCACCTGTATTTTGAACGTTTCAATGCAAGTTGAAAATTTGATTTCATTTACACATATCAAACCATCTCCATTCTTTCAATTAAAAAATTTGTATATATTCAAATTTTATCCAATGCTTATTGTGGAAAAAAATTGCAGGTAACCGAATCGTTCTCATACTCGATATTCAATTTTGTTTTGCAAACAAATGCCGGATCTTATTCCTGCGTAAAGCATAGGAACGTGCCGCTGTAGTTTGCTATAAAAACTTGAACATCGTGTATGATGCATTAGAAAATTGATCCCCAATTATTATGCCCAATCAATCATCATATTGCCCATATATGATTTAAACCCCCAAAAATTCCCAGTAACTTTAAGGGTATAGAAAATATCTGGCTCAATTTTAAACAAATTTATCCGGTTACCTGCAAAATTTTAGCCCCTCTATTATATATTGACACATTTTTTTTGATTTTCTTACACAAAAAAATTAAATTTTTTGATTTTTTTTTTAAGACCTTTTTTTTTACCATTTTAAATATCTATATTTTTTGGCACTTTCTTTGCAAATTGACATGTATATACAAGAAAAAATAAACCCTATTAGCAAAGGAATCAATAAAATGGCTCAAAAAGTGAAACGCAGATTCGCGAATTATTTAATAAATGAGAGAATGCAGTTAACCCTGACAATTCGTTTTCTGATTCTTTCAGTGATATTTACCATTTTTATAGGTATGCTGATGTTTTTTGTTATATGGCCGGTTGTGCGTATCTATATTCCACCGGCTCTGGTAACAGTGATGATTCAGCAACTGATTTCCAAGCTTTATTCAACAAGCTTTATTTTGCTTATCATCATTGCTGGCTTTAGTATTATTCTGACCCATCGTATTGCCGGGCCGGTATATAATCTTGAAAAAACATTGGACAAATTAAATCAAGGGGAAGATGTCAATTTGATCAAACTCCGGGATGGTGATGAATTACAAGAACTTGCGATCAAAATAAACCAGGTCATAACATGTATGAAACAACTCAAGAGCAAAAAACAGGCAAATGAAAAATGAGAATGGCTTAATTAAGCGCATTCAAAACATGCGTATATATGTATTCGTCGTCATTTTTCGGTATAAAGGTGATATCCAAAGCTCCTGCTGTAGATATTGCATCTTATCTATTCAAGGTGATGTAATGGCTTCCTTGCAAATAAAAATTTTTTCCAACATAAACTGCTTCTAAAACGAAAATGATAAAATACAAACACAACATCGTTCTTATTGTGCTTGGTCTCTTTGGGTTTTCACTGGTTTTTTTTAAGATTCGCCATGATGAAATCAATACCATTTATATTGCCATGGTTGGGCCTTTATCTGGCGTTGATCATGCGACTGGTAAGTCTTTTTTAAAAGGGATCAACTTATATCTCGATAAAATTAACCGGCAAGGCGGCATTAATAATAAGCGAATTTTACTGGATATTTACGATGATGAAAATAATCCCGTCCTGGCAGAAAAACAGGCGAAAGCCATTGCCAGAGTTAATAGAAATGTCGCTGTCATTGGACATCATTATAGCACCTGTTCAACAAGAGCGGGTAAAATTTATCAAAAATATCAGATTCCTGCAATCACGCCAACTTCAACAAATGTCACAGTAACCAAAGATAATCCCTGGTACTTTCGAACTGTTGTCAATGATAAACTTCAGACACGTTTTCTGGCCATGTATGCCAAAAATATTTTTCCCTATCGAACCAGTGTGAGCATCATCCATGAAAAATTGCAATATGGGAAATATCTGGCGCGTGTTTTCAAGCAATCTGCAAAAAAATTGGGGATTCGTGTAAAATATCAGTGGCATTTTGATAATCATTCAAAGGATTTGGACAGACAACTGGAAAGAATTGTCAAACAATTGAAAAAGAAAAGAAATGCTGGGATTGTTTTTTTGGCGACACATGCAACTGAAGGTGCAAAACTTCTTGAATTATTGAAAAAATTTCATATTGAAAACCCCATCCTTGCGCCAGACTCTTTTACCTCTAAATCATTTCGCCATGCATTGTCAGATTTGCCCAAAGAAAAACAAAATCCTGGATATTATACCAATGGTTTGTATGTGACCACGCCTATGATTATTGACATGCTCAATGAAAAAGGTCAATTGTTCAAGCATGAATTTGAAAATACCTATCATGAAGAACCCGACTGGCATGCGGCATTTGCATACGATACAATTTCTTTACTTGTGCATGCAATGAGAAATCCATCTTTTGGAGGGGATGCATGTCAACTGAAAAATGATCGCTTTGTCATAAAAAAATCTTTGACAGCGCTGGATTCTATTCATCATGCCATGGAAGGTGTCACTGGTTATGTGTATTTCGATGATCAGGGAGATTCTCAAAAATCTGTGTTTACAGGTATTTATAAACATCAGCAAATCATCTCCACATTTACGCAATTTCAGATTGTGCCCAATATATTTGAAGTACCTGAATATCAAAAAAAAATTAAGAAGAAACATATTATCGAATTTGATGATCAATACATGTTTCGCATTAATACTGTTTATACAGGCATCGAAATAAAAAAAATATTTGATATTGACATGAAAAATATGACATATGGCCTGGATTTTTATTTATGGTTTCGTTACAAAGGCGATATTCATCCGGAACGTATTAGTTTTTTAAATGCAGCCGAAAAAATCGAATTGGGTGAGCCTGTGGATCATGAGAAGTCTAAAAATGTATCTTATGAGGTCTATCATGTACGCGGACGATTCAAGGCGGATTTTATCCCTGATGCTTATGCCTATGAAGAGCGTCTTGTGGGCGTTAGCTTTTGCCATAATGAAAGAACGCGAAACAATTTAATTTATGTGGCTGATGTTCTTGGCATGCGCATTGAGAGTCGTGATCGAATGGTAGAAAAACTGAAAAAAGCCAAAATACTGACACCGGCATCAGGTTATACAATCAATGATTTCTGGGTTTTTCAAAATATTGCGGAAAAAGCTTCTTTGGGTGCCCCGCGATATCTCAAAATTCAAGAAGGCAAAGTCAAATTTTCTCAGTTTAACATGGGGATTCGGATTCGGAAAAATGAACTCAGCCTGCGCAATATGATTCGGTATGAATTTGTTGACCATTTGTTGATATCCAATTTGATGATTTTTTTGTTTGTCAGTGTTTTTTATCGAGGGGATCGTCTCAGGCGAAACTGTCGTTTGATCTGGTTCATTCAAATGATGACCGCAATTACAGCATTGATATCATGTGAGTCTCTGACTGTGGATCGATTGATCTATTATGTTGAGCCATACCATGCAAAAATAATCAAGTATTTCTTTGATGTTTTATGGTGGCTGGTCCCCACTTTATTTGTGGATTTAGCAATCAAGCGGTTTTTATGGATCCCCATTGAAGATAAAACGGATCGTGAAATACCAGACATTGTTGTGGGTTTTTTTTCGTTCATTATCTTTGTATTGGCGTTATGTGGCATTTTTGCCTATGTTTTTAATCAGAAGATTACTAGCATTCTAGCCGCATCGGGTGTCGTTGCAATGATTATTGGACTCGCTATCCAGATAAATATCTCCAATATATTTTCAGGTATTGCATTAAATATTGAACGACCATTCTTGATTGGCGATTGGGTGAAAATTGGCGATATTGATGAAGGACGAATTCTGGATATCACCTGGCGTGCAACTCGGGTACTGACACGCGATCAATCTATTATCAGTGTGCCAAACAGCATGGCCTCAGAATCTATTATCAGAAATTTTCATTATCCAGACAATACGTTTCGATATTGGATTAAAGTATGCATAGATCCCTCTCAAAGCCCTGAATCTGTTGAAAAAATTTTGTATGATGCGGTCTTATCCGCACCTTATGTGAAATCAGATCCGTCACCTGTTGTCAGTTTTTGTGGATTCAGTAACTGGTCGGCAGAGTATACAATTTCTTTTTCATCTTCCGATTATGGCAGTAAAATAAAAACACGTAATGCTGTTTGGAAAAGGGTATGGAATCATCTCAAACGCGCAGGCATTTCGCCTGTTTTTCAACGTCAGAACATCCCTCAATTTAAGAATAACGCCTTCATCGTACAATCAAATGATGCCATTACATTTTTAAATGGGATCGAAATATTTCAGACCCTTTCCAATGAAAGTAAACGCATGTTGGCTAAGAAGATGATCAAAAAACAATACGATGCTGATGATGTCATTATTCGGCAGGATGATCATGGAAAATCGGTATTTATTATTATAGAAGGTGCTGTGAGTGTCAGAATTCAATTGCAGGAAGGACCTGAACTTGAAGTCGGTCGACTGGGAGCAGGTGATTTTTTTGGTGAGTTGGCATTGATTACCGGTGATCCCAGAAAAGCCTCCATTTTAACCAGAACCAAAACTCTGGTTTACGAAATTCCCCAAACAACATTTCAGTCCATTCTTCAGGAAGAACCTGAGATGGATCAGCGATTTCGAGAAAAGATATATTGCCAGCCACGCCTAATCATTCCTGATGAACCTGTATTACAGAAAAAAGAGAAAAAGGGCATATATTCACAAATGATGTCTGGTATCAAGCAGATGCTGGGCAATTCAGAAAATGAATGAATACCCCCTCAATAATATATTTTAATTTTTTAGAAATCACCTCAAATAAATCCTTTCTAACCTACTATAATTGATTGTAATAAATATTATAAAATATTTCTTCGTTTTTACTTGACTTTATGCATTGGCTTTTGATAAATGAATAATCATTCATTTATTTGTATCAACGCTTTTTTAAATATTATTAACAGGCAGTTTTATTATTGCCTCAACAAAAAAATAAACGAATGAACAATAATTCAAAAAATAATACAGATAAATACCATCGAATTCTAGATGCCGCAGTCAATGTATTTGCAGATCAAGGTTTTCACAATTCTACGATTTCCCAAATCGCAAGTAAAGCGGGCGTTGCTGATGGTACAATTTATTTATATTTTAAAAATAAACAGGATATTCTGACACAATTTTTTACCTATAAAACTCGGATGGTATTTAATAATTTCAAGCATGCAGTAGACAAAGAAAAAAATGCAATTGATAAGCTCCGATGTTTAATTCGAATACATTTTCAAGAATTTCAGCGCGATAGAAAAATGGCTGAGGTGTATCGTATGGAAACCCGACAGAGCCATCAATTAATGGAATCGCAAATTAAAGAAATGACCAAAATGTACCTGGACATGATTGCATCTATTGTTGAACAGGGTCAGGAAGAGGCGACCATGCGACAGGATTTATTTTTGGCCCTTGTAAAACGTTTTATTCTTGGTGCAGTTGAGGAAGTAATCAATGTTTGGGTGATATCTGGTGGGAAATATGATTTGATGTCTCAAGCGGATCCATTAGTAGATCTCTTTCTAAAAGGAATTGGAGAAAATGGATTGACCCGGTCGGATTAAAAATTTTCTTTGTTTGATACAACAAAATGTTTCTTCAATTATAATTATAATTTGAAATTTGCGGTACGCAAACCGCTCCAAAAAAAACAAATATATTATGCACATACAATTAATGATCATATGTGTGAAAAAGAAAGGAAAAAAACAATGGCACAGTTAATTGCGGATCGAAAAGATGTAGATTTCGTTCTCCATGATCAATTACAGGTTGGAGAACTGAGCAAACACGAAAAGTTTGCAGAATTCAACAAAAAAACCGTTGATCTGGTAGTCACAGAGGCGAGAAATTTATCGGTCAAAGAAATATTACCAACCCAAAAGATTGGTGATGAAAATGGCTGCAAATTCGATGCAGGCAAGGTGACGACACCTGAAGAATTTCATCGGGTATACAAAATTTTCTGTGAGGGCGAATGGCTCGCCATGACAGAAGATCCCGATTGGGGTGGACAGGGCATGCCAAGATCTGTTGCATTGGCTGCCAGTGACTATTTCAATGGTGCCAATTATGCATTCATGATGTACCCCGGCCTGACTCATGGTGCTGGTAAGCTTGTTGAGTCTTTTGGTACCGATGAACAAAAGAATACATACTTGAAAAAAATGTTCACTGGTGAATGGACAGGCACAATGCTTCTAACAGAGCCGGAAGCAGGATCTGATGTAGGTGCTTTGACAACAACAGCCAAAAAAAATGATGATGGCACTTACTCAATTACTGGAAACAAGATATTCATATCATCAGGTGAACATGATTTGTCCGAGAATATCATCCACCCCGTTTTGGCCAGGATCGAAGGCGCACCAGCTGGCACAAAAGGGATTTCGTTATTTTTGGTTCCCAAATATCGTGTTAATCCTGATGGCAGTCTTGGTGAATTTAACGATGTTGTTTGTACTGGCATTGAAGAAAAAATGGGTATCCATGGTAACTCAACCTGTTCATTGACCCTGGGTGGGAAAAGCAATTGCATTGGTACTCTTTTGGGCGAGGAAAACAAAGGTATGCGCGCCATGTTTCTTATGATGAATGAAGCCCGTGCCCTGGTTGGACAACAAGGCTTTGGCTGCGCGACATCTTCATATATGTATGCGATTGATTATGCACGTCAACGTGTTCAGGGCAAAAATCTGCTCCAAATGATGGACAAGGATGCGCCTTCTGTTCCCATTATCAATCATCCTGATGTGCGACGCATGTTATTGACCATGAAAGCTTATGTTGAAGGCATGCGCAGTTTGATCTATTATCATGGATACTGCCATGATCGTTCGGAAATAGCCGGCTCAGAAGAAGAAAAGTCCAAATTTCTGGGATTGGTTGAATTGTTAACACCTATTGTCAAAGGATATGTGACTGATCGTTCTTTTGATGTTACCAATTTAGGCATTCAGGTTTATGGTGGCTATGGATTTATTAAAGAATACCCCATGGAACAACTGATGCGTGACTGTCGAATCACAATGATTTATGAAGGAACAAATGGTATTCAAGCCATGGACCTGCTGGGCAGAAAACTTGGCATGAACAAAGGTAAACCCATGATGGACCTGATGGGCGAAATTCAGAAAGTCATTGCTGAAGCAAAAGAAATTGATGCACTTAAAGAAATCGCCGGTACTGTTGAAAATGCGGTTAACAAAATTGGTAAAGTCGCCATGCATATGGGCGCAACTGCCATGAGCGAAAAAGTGCTGCACGCCTTTGCATATGCGCATCCTTTTATGGAAGCATGCGGTGATGTTGTTATGGCATGGATGTTATTGTGGCGTGCGAATGTGGCTTCCAAAAAGCTGCAAAAAAAATCCAAGCTGACCGCCTATTACGAAGGTCAGATCAAAAATATTGATTTCTTCGCAAATTCCATTCTTCCAATATCTTCAGGAAAGATGGATGCCTTAATGAATACCAATACCAGTATTGTCGATATTGCAGACGATTCTTTTGGTGGTTAAACTGTCTCATAATTTAACATTTCTGTAAAGATTGCACCCAAACAAAAAATGGTGTTTGGGTGCAATAGTCAAAAAAAAAATTAATTTTACTTGAATATCCAGCAAACCTGTGCTAATGCATTTTATTAAATATTTTTAAATAGTTTTGAACGATGCTTTTAGCTATTACCTTCAATCAAATCAAATCTACATTTAACATTAAATATAATGAATCAATGAGCAATCAAGTGATTTTTTTTACAAAGCCCTGTTTCAAAACTCAAAATTAATCTATTTTTTATATAAAGTTATATTATATTTCAAGGAGGAAAAATGAAGTCACTATCCCTATCCAACCTCGGGATTCAATCAAAAACGATTGTCCTGGTAATCATGATTACAACTATCGTGCTACTCGCTTTTGGTGGATTTGATTATTTTCAAATTCAGAATGAAATGACTTCAGACCTGGAGGAAAGCGCAACGATTATTGCAGATCGTTTATCTAAAACCCTTGTTGATCCATTATGGGACATGGAAATGGATAAAATCAACAATGTCATTCGAGCTGAAATGGCGGAGAAACGAGTTTATGCTGTATTGGTTGAAGAATCAGGAAAGGTTTCAACAGGTCGTATCCGAGATGAGAATTGGGAAATTATTGAAACCGATAAAAATGTTGAGGGAAAATTCATACGATGCTCAAAGAAATTAGAGAAAGATGGTGATGTATTGGGTAATGTTGTGGTTTTGAACACACCAAAGTTTATGGAACAGGCTCTTTTAAAAGCGCTGATTACTGTAATTATTAAAATGATTTTTCAAAATCTGCTTCTCATCATCGCCCTGTTTATTATTATTCGACAAATAATTATTAAACCCTTGTTGTATGTAATCAAAGGCTTAAATGACTCTTCAGAGCAGGTTGATCGTGCAACACTTACAGTCAATCGAAGCAGTGGTCAGTTATCGGAAAGCACAGCCTCTCAAGCCTCATATGTTGAGGAAACATCCTCCGCGCTGGAACAATTAACAGCCATGAGTCATAAAAATTCTGAAAATGCAATAGAAGCGAATGAATTTATTATAAAATCAAGTGATGTGGTATCAAGGTCAAATGAGTCAATGAATCGCGTCACTGATGCAATGGAAGATATATCCAACGCAAGTGCTGAAACGCAAAAAATTGTAAAAAATATTGATGAAATTGCATTTCAAACCAATCTTCTTGCACTGAACGCTGCTGTTGAAGCCGCACGTGCCGGTGAGGCTGGTGCAGGCTTTGCTGTTGTTGCTGATGAAGTTAGAAACTTAGCCATGCGCTCTGCCGAGGCCGCTCGAAATACAGCCTCATTAATTGAAAGCACAGTGAAAAAAGTCAATGAGGGGTCATCATTGGTAAAAGCCACATATGATGACTTCGCAGGCGTTGTTGAAGCTGTTGGAAAAACAAAAAGTTTAATCAGTGAAATTTCAAATGCCAATAAAGAACAATTTATTGGTATCGATGAAATAAACAAAGCGCTGACAGAGATTGATACCATTACCCAACAAATTGCACAGGTATCATCGGAAACCTCAGATGCTTCTGAAGATTTGTCAACCCTTTCAACAGATATGGCGAAGTATGTTTATTCACTGTCGGCAATGATTTCCGGAAAGGATGCAGCAGATACACGTTATAGTGAGGATGAAGATGAGGATGAAGATGAGGATGAATACGCGGATGAAGATGAGGATGTCAAACAATTGACGTATTAATATAAAAAGAAAACAATAGGGGATTACATGGCGTAATCCCTTTTTTTTCGGGTTACATTTTTTTTAAAAGTTGGTTTGCTGCTATCAGCATGGGATCCCACACAGGACTAAATGGTGGCGCATAGGCCAGATCAGAGAGCGCAAATTCTTCAACACTCATTTTCGCATGTAAAGCAATTGCCGGTGCATTGATTCGATGCGCAACTCCTTCTTCACCAACCATTTGTACACCAAGCAATCTCCCTGAAGAAACATCTCCCACCATTGAAATATCAATTTTACCCGATCCGGGATGTGCATGCGCACGGGATCGGGATTGAATAACTATCTCAACCGGTTCATATCCCGCCTTTTTCGCTTCAGCCAGGTTCAATCCTGTTCGCGCAACTTGCAGGTGAAACACTTTAAATACGGCTGTTCCAACAACCCCGGGTACATATTTGTTTTTTCTGCACACATTGTCCGCAACAGTCCATCCGCCACGATTGGCATACAAAGCCAATGGTATCCATGTCTGATTTTTTGAAACCTTATGCATAACACTCGCACAATCACCTGCAGCATAGATATCAACGCCGGTTGTTGCCATTTTTGAATCCACCAGGATGGCATCTGATGGACCTGTTTTGATTTGTGCATCTTTTGCGATTTTAGAATTTGGTGTGACACCAATGGCTGTTAATACGATATCCCCTGTAAGAGACATATCCTTTGACATAACCTTGAGTTGATTGTCAGAGAACTCAATCCCTTCAACAGGATGGCCATCAAAAAGTTGAATGTCATGATTTTTTAATTCTTGAAGCACGCGATTTGAAAGTTTTTGCGATAGCCAGGGCAACAATTGGGGCCGCGGTTTGATCATACTCACTGCAATGCCACGATTATGAAATGATTCCGCCATTTCAAGCGCGATATAGCCCATTCCCACAATGACAGCTTTTTTGGTTTCAGGACGCATAAATTGTTTTAGTTTGCGACCATCACTCAGACTTTTCAATGCAAATACACCGGGCAAATCGAATCCTGGAAGATCAGGAATAATGGGTGATGCGCCAGTTGCAATAAGTAAAGAATCATAATTGTCTGTAAAGGTATTGCCATTGGAATTTGTCCCTTTTATGGATTTATTGATGATATCAATCGATTCAACCCGGTGTCCAAGTTTTATGTCTATACCTTGTTTTTCACGAAATACGTTGGCTTTTCGGACAACAAGATCCTCTATTTCCCGACTGGCATCCGCAATATTGTAAGGCATGCCGCAGGCACTGTAGGAAACATCCTGAGTTTGTTCGTAAACACAAACAGTCATCTCAGGTTGATTTCTTTTCGCGCGGCTTGCTGCACTCATTCCTGCGGCATCTCCGCCAATGATAATAAATTTCATAGTTTATTTCCTTATTTCTCATATTTAATGTTAAGGATTTTACTGAAAATATCTTCCCCATTATTGATATTGTTCGTTTTGAGGTAAATGTACTGTAGAGACGTCGCATGCTACGTCTCTACACGACCTCATTTTTTTGGACGATCAAGAAAAATGAGCATGTTATTTTCCGAGCAATCCTAAATATTTAATATCAAAACATTGCATCGTTTCTTATTGCGTAGGAAACCTCTAAGGGATACGTTTGTTAAGTGTTTGAAAATAAATATAATTCATTTTTTTTACATAATGTCAAGATAAAAAATAATCGAAAAAGATGTTGATTCCTAAATGAACATGATGTAATGAAATTTTGAAGTCAAACAGTTCAATGAATGAGAATAATATGGCAGTCATGAAGGCATCAGAACTGTCAAAAAAAAATCTGGATATCCCGCTTCCTGCAAATGAAAAGAGTGTAACCAAAATTGCCGGTGAATAAAATACGCTTCTCATAAAGTCGGATATTGTTTTTCTTAGCCCTGAAAGGGCAGCAACATACCAGCCCAGGGCAGCGCCCTGGGTAAAAAT
>Ga0272440_1001073_pt1 | contig 22719 bp, 4 predicted proteins | sample SSMMMBAug17_FD_192440 | JGI IMG/M metagenome (GOLD analysis project Ga0272440, IMG submission 192440) | Marine sediment archaeal communities from Little Sippewissett salt marsh, Falmouth, MA, United States - SSM-MMB-Aug17 | ecosystem: Environmental > Aquatic > Marine > Wetlands > Sediment ...
AATCTTGCTTTGCTGAGTTGATTGGCTTGGGGCAGGAGGATGAGCTTACGCTTGAAAATAGGGAATGCGAATATCAAATTGTTGATTTTATCGACCATATGAAACAGTATAGAGAGAGTGTTGACTCTTTTGGTTTATCATTGAGTACATTATTTGAAAAAGTGATCCTTCCACCAAAAGATGAAAAAATTCTTAAAGAAGAGATGATGAAAAGATTGAATATAAAAGATAAATCAGAAAAAATATCTAAATATCTCTGATGCTATGATGCAGTAGGGCGTATGTAAGTGCCCGCTCCATTTTTAACCTGATATTTTTTCAGCAATAGTATAAGCCCGGTTTATTATAAAAACGATCAAAAAAATGTGTGTTATTCATAATTAATGGAGATATAGACCTATGCGTGGAAATTGACTCTCAAAAACCGACACTTCGCAAGATATAAATCGCCTGCTGCAATTTAATTTGACTGGCAATTGCAGTTTGCACTGGCAAATCGCTTAGGAATTCTCGGAAAATAAGTTCCCCATTTAATATATTGAATTCCTATTTTTGAACCTGGATTACGCTGAAGAAGATGAATAAGATGAATTACAAGTGTTTGATTTCATCTTATTCATCTTCTTCAGCGTAATCCAGGTTCAAAATGAATAGAATTGACTCTTTCAGAAATGGGGAACTTATTTTCAGAGCTTTCCTAAGTGCGCAATCCACCATCAACAATCTGGTACTGACAAAAGGGGCGAGTTATCAGGCATCTCAAGGAAATTATCTGGTAGTCCGCGGCAAATTCTTTAATAACATGAATATATCCAACATTGATATTGGTAATTCATTAACGATATTCAGTTCATTGGATTTTAGAACAGATCGAATCGCACCGGTAATTGGCAATTCTGCATTAACCATAACTGCGGGTGCGGCAATTAATATACAATGGGAACAGGCCACATCACACATCCATAAAAAAGCCAAATTCCCCCAATCGTTGCTGAACAGGTTTAATATGATGTTGGGAAATCAAGATATGATAATCTTCTGCAATGAGAACCAACTGACGTAGTATTTCATCTCTGGCAATCAGTTCAATCAATTCCTGATTATCTTTGATCTTGAATACGTGCAAATTCAATTTTTCTTCAAGCGGATCTTTTTTGGAACGAATATCTTCAAGAAAGGTCTGCCAGATATCCGGAGGAGATTTGGCAATATATTCATAAAACAAATCAATTTTATTATCGATATCCTTTTTTGATCTGCAATCTTTCAAAAATATTTCATAATTTACCCGATAACATCCCTCATGAATCATCAGGGCAATTTTATTCAGCACCATTTTTTTCACTGGATCATTACCCCGAAGGTATGCAATAAGACGATCTTCATCCAGAATCACTTGAGCATTCAGTATTTCGGTGTCAACATTTAATGATTTTGATTTTCCCAGCAAATATTTTCCCAATGCATTTAATCGAATATATTTAAGACCATCATATTCGCTTAAATAAGGTCTATTTTTAGTTCGTATTTCATCATTTTCCGGAGGTATATATGCAACATCAATGATACCAAAGCTGGCCAGAAAAAAAAGAAACATTTTGACTGCCGGCATAGTAATGACTGTAGAAAAACTGGATTCGGAAACATACGTTTTGCCCCTTATGTTGTCCCATCTGTCATTTATGTAACGACTTGGAGAAAAATGCACATATTGACTAACCATATAGGGGTGCGCAATTCGAATGTCAATATTATGAAAATAACAATATTTAATGATGTTATCGACTGAGATCCATTGCGATTCTGACATTCCCTCAAGAACCTTCCAGATATTTTCTCTAAAATGAACTTCCTGGTGATGCTGACTGTGAGTATGAAAACTATTGGTCAGTTTTTTCCAGTTTTTCAGATATGTTAAAAAAGAAAAGGTATTAAACGTGTAACTGTATTGCTCTTTACCCAGGAAAAAATAATCCAGCATTTCTTTTAACAACTGTTCAGGTGGAATGGATTTTACGTTCGACTTATCCGACATTAAATAAAGAAAACATGCAATGAGATTAGTTCGCATAAATTTTTCTTCATGTTTACCAGAAGGATAGAATTCCTGTATCGAGCAACTGATATTCATGCTATTTAATGACATCTTCGTTGGTTTGTCAGTATTTTGTTCAATTGCCAGATTTTGAGACTGAATATAATGAACCAGGAGGGGAAGCTGGTGTACGATGGCAAAATTATCGCAGAAAATCTGACAGGATTTTGGATCTTCTTCAATGCCAATCAATTCATAATATTTGGGCTTTGGCAAATATTTTTGGGCGTATTTTCGGATCGTATCTGGTAAGGAAAGTTGATAATCATTGAGCCATCCATGTTTGTGAGACATTTTATGGACTTTTTTTACTTTAAAAATACAGTATTTATTGTTAAATTCATTCATATTATAGACACGATCTCGAACAAATTCTTCCTTAATATAACTCACTTTTTCGCTCAAGTTTCTATTGATTGAATCGCCGGACAGATCCCCGCCTTCCCAGGCAATTCGTTCAAAAACTGAGTAAACATCCTCATGCATGGCATTCATCAGCAGCCAGAAATTGTTTTTGTCACATAGCAGTGTCGCCAGCGCATGCACCAGATCCAGTTTTTTTAATTTACTTCTGATTAATCGGTTGATCATGCCAAAATAACTGATATCAAAGAACTGATGAAGATACACATCGTATATCACTTTTAGTTCATCATTTTTGTAATTCACATTGAGGATATCAATGAGATCTTTTGGTGGTTTAACCTGATTCACTTTGGATTGATCGTTGGTCATGTCTTTCGGAATATCCACATATAATTCAACGGCTTTTTCCTTGATTTTACTATTGTCATCACTGCGCATGATATTGAGCAATGGAACAATCCAGGATTCTTCAATATGTTCAAATGCACTCAATAGTATTTTTTTGACACTGGCACTGCTGCTGCTGACAGCCTTTTTCAGCATATTTTGTACTTTTGAATCTTCAGGATCAATTGTAGCAGCGGTCAACAGCACATTGGCATAGTATACTGCTGAGGATTTTTCGGTTGTACACACAAGAACAGGCAAGAGACTTTCCCCCACTTCAACAGCCGCTTCATGTGCTGCCTGGCGAACACTTGGTGACAGGGGATGCTGATGAATATATCCGAGATTTCTAACCAAAGGTTGATATAATTGAAAGGCTTTTGTACTATCATGCTGTTTGGCGATAATGAGCAACACTTCCTCAAAACGATACAACACAAGCAATCGGTCTGCAGGAGAACCTTTTGTCAGGTAATCAGCAAATCGTTTAAGCCCCCATGTCTGTATATCCACTGTTTCAAGCAGACTCTCTTTGAGTCGTTTTACAGCGCAGTTCAAACACAATCGGCCTTCAGCCATCTCAATACTGGGTGGGGTTTCACTTTGACAGGAAGCACAACGAAACCGACGTGTTTTTGACCAGTTCTTGAAAAGTTCTATTTGTTTGATTACTTTATTTTTCCAATTCGCCGCCATTGACTTATTCTCCCAAAATGAATTCAATGTCTTCTTCATCCAATGATTTAATTGATGCACCATCAGAAGAAATCAGGTTATCAAAAAGTTCGCGTTTCATGTTTTGTAATTCAAGTATCTTTTCTTCAATAGATCCCCGCGCGATGAGCTTATAGCTGAAAACAGTTTTATCCTGACCGATACGATGGCTCCGATCAATGGCCTGGTTTTCTGCTGCAATATTCCACCAAGGGTCAAAAAGAAAAATATAATCCGCAGCGGTCAGGTTAAGCCCGACACCGCCGGTCTTGAGTGTCATTAAAAAAACCTGGGTGGCGTCATCTTCCTGAAACTGTTCAACCAGTTTTTTTCGATCACGTGTGGCACCGGTCATATGAACAAACTCAATGTTATGCCTTACCAGATCTTCAGCAATACAGTCCAATGCATGTAAAAAGTTTGCAAACACAAGCATTTTATGCTGTTGCTCCACAAGATCCAGAACATGTTGAATTAATATTTCACGTTTGGGTGAATAAATGCGGTCATCAGATTTGGACTCCGGGATACTGGCAATTTGACGTAGCTCATTGAGGGCCTGAAAAACATAAAACTGCGCCTTGTTAATGCCATTTTCTTCTATTTGATTATTGATCATTTCTTTATAAAACAATCGGCGTTGTTCATAAAACTGTTTTTGGGGATCAGACATTTCAACATATAAAATCTGTTCAATTTTATCCGGTAAATCTTTGAGTACATCTTGTTTTAATCGCCGGAGAATAAAAGGGTAAATTTTCTTTTTCAATTCTTCCAGCGCATTTTTTTTGCCTTCTTTTTGAATGGGTGTGGCATAATGCAGGTTAAACTGATCAATACTCCCAAACATGCTTGGATTGAGAAAACGAAACAATGAGTACAATTCTCCCAGATTGTTTTCCACCGGTGTGCCGCTTAATCCCAGGCGGTGATTTGCATTTATCAACACTGCGGCTTTGGATGTCTGGGCGTTTGGGTTTTTGATATGCTGGGATTCATCCAAAATAACATAATAAAATGACTTTTCCTTCAGCAGTTCAATATCATTACGAAGCACAGCATATGTAGTTAAAATGATCTGTTTATCCTTCAACTGTTCAAAATCACGTTGTGAACCATAGTACACGCCAAAAGAGAGGGAGGGGGCAAACTTCTTTATTTCGCTTTCCCAGTTAAATAATAGACTTTTAGGCATCACCACCAGTGAGGGCTTTTTTTCCTTTGGATACACTGATGCCAGTACAGCAATGGCTTGAAGTGTTTTTCCCAACCCCATGTCATCAGCGAGACATCCGCCCAATTGATGTTCATGTAAATATTTAATCCATTTATAGCCCTGTTTTTGATAATTACGCAATTTGGCTTCGAGTTTGGGCAATCGCATTTTTTTGGATTTGATTGTATTGAAGCCTAAAAAAATTTCTCTGGATTGATGGAATGATTCTCTGGCAGTTTTTTCATCAATCATCTCTTCAACGATGGGTAGATCAAAGAATGATACACGAACATCCTCACCCTCAGCTTTTTGAAAAAGCCGCCTGAGCTTTTCCATATAATCTTTGTTGACAAGGGCATGCGTACCATCATTTAAGGCAATATAAGCATTTTTTTTGTACTGGCGAAGGGCATCAAACAAGGCAATGCGATCACCTTCCAAATCCAGCGTAACAGTGCCTTCCAAAAAGTCGATACCGTGTTTCATGTTTAAATTTAATCCCGGTTGGACGGCACGAACATTGTATGGCTTCAGTTTATCTGCGCCAAACATCTGATATTTTGATAAAAGCCGTGGAAGCTCATTATAAACAAATGATTTTGCCAATGTCTCGGTAATAATAAACAAATTATCTTCAACATAATACTGGCCATTTGAACCATTTTTACCATGTTTTCTCAAAAGCGCGTTGATTTCATCAAAACAGGAAACAACATCGCCATGAAGCACATCGCAAACCGATATTTTTTTTTCCAGATCATTGATCATGGCAATTTTGGCAATATCGTAATGTTCAAGAAAGTATTCATCAAATCCAGGCAGCCCTCGCGAAATTTTAAAAAACAGTGCCTGGTCATCACTGATTTTTTCAATAATGATGATTGGTGTTGTACGTTTGGGGGTTCCTTTATTAATTTTATATTTTTTGTAGCGGACGTTAATATTGATAAAAAATGAGAAAAATAGTGCTAAAAACTTATTTAAATCACTTTCTAAAAACACTGTTTGAAATATGGAAACATTTTTAAAGTGTTCACCAATGGGCTCAATCACAAAAATGTTCCCATCATGATACACATGGCTTTCATTGATAAACTGAATATCCGCAAAATCGTTGCCCTGAGATCTTAATAATATTTCACTGACAAGTAAACGTTGATTTTTACTTTCTTTTTCTGTAATCTGAAGAATCAGGCGGGCCGATTCGTCGATAAATTGAATGGGTTTTCGATCCTCAGTAATAAAATTATCGCAATGACGTAATTGCCAGATCATAAATTCGTGATCTGGCAGATTGATTCGTCTTCCGGGGATTTTCCAGTCAATGCGAAAGCTGTTTTTTTCCTGAATGTTATCAATAGATTTTAATACTTCACGCGTGGCACCGCTGTATTGTTCATAGGATGCGTTGAATTCATTATTGTCCGTATCAACAATATGAATACAAGCTCCTGAGCTGTTAAACCTGAGTTGAAAAAACAATTCGCGTGCTTCAGTCTGTTCTTTTTTGATAACGCGCTTCTTTTGTTTGAGTACTTCGAAAATATTTTCTGATTCTAACATAATTTAAAGATCTCGTTTTTCGGCTAATTGGGGGTTACTGTTTTCTGGCATATTTTTTCTAATACTGCCTTTTGTTAAGGCAACATTATTAACATAAATTGAATAAAATTGCTATCTGAAATTGGCTTTTAGCGCATAAAATTTTATTTGTACGCGTATCCTCTTTTCCAAAAAACACCTGACCAATTTACACAACAAGGAGACAAACGAAATATTTTTTAATCGGTTTATTTGAATGATAAACAGAGAATTTAAAATGAAAGCCAGCAACATAAAAACATGGGGTGAGTTGATTGATTTGTTTAGCAAGGATATGTCAATTTTTTATATATAAAATAATGCTTTACAAATATTCCAAAATATATTAGACTATTATAAATTGTAACTATTCAGAGGCATTTCAAAATCACCTCCTTGCCATCATCCTATACTATATTTGTTCTTCTTAACTCATTCTGAAAATTTTATTAATTCAGAAAATTCTGATTCTAAAAAAATGTGTGACACCTGACAAAATAAGGAAAAACTGTTTTTTTGTCTTTGTTTGACTTTTTCATGCTTTCAAAGTATATCTATGTATCAATTTGAAATTGAAAATGTTTTCGTTGTTGGATTATTGCCAAAGATGACGGCAGTGTCCTGATATTTTAGTTATTGAAGATGATGGTTTATTATGAATTGCATTTCTTTGATATTCATTGTCATTTTCGGATTATCTGTCAACGTGCATGCAGAAAGTCCGCAAATCAGTCCGATATCGCCTCAGGAAACCAGAGAAGGTATCGCTTTAAGTATCTCCTTTGCAATCACTGCGGATACAGAGATTGTATCAGTCAGCCTGGAATCATCGAATAAATCGTTGATGCCAGATGAACATTTACTTTATGATTGTGATGCCAGTCATTATACAATTGTCGCCACGCCCAATTCACAACAGACAGGGGTTTCAACAATTTCTATTGCGGTCACTGATTTTGAAAACAATACCTCCTCGACCAATTTTAGACTCACAGTCACAGATTTCGATGATTCAATGTATTATTGGGAAAATAATCAGGCAACCGCTGCAATTATTGAAAGGAACTTTAACTATCCTACAGCAGTTGTTGTTGACCCATCTTCAGGAAAAATATTTGTATCTGATACTGGCAAGAAACGTGTTCTGAGATTTTCAAAAAACAATTTGACAGAATTTGAAGCAGTTTTTGGAGATGCTGCCAGCTATACGATGAATGAACCCATGGGACTACATATAGACCCTTTTGGGCGATTATGGGTTGCAGATATGAAAAATCATCGGGTATTGCGCTTTGATAATGCATCCACAACGCCCGATAGAGCACCACCTGATGGCATACTTGGAAAAGCAGACTTCTCTGTTTATTCAAAAACCAGTCAGGATGCCATGAATTTTCCCACTGATGTCTGGTGTGATCCCACCGGAACATTGTGGGTTGCAGACGCTGCCAACAATCGTATCCTTCGTTTTGATAACGCGGCCCAAAAAGAAAACTATGCCAATGCAGATGCTGTTTTAGGCCAACCTGATTTCACTGGCTTGAATTATGGCATATCTCAGTCAAAACTGCATACGCCACGATCAATTGTTATGTATCAGGGGCATTTATTTGTTGCCGACCATTTAAATAATCGCGTGCTTTGTTACAAGGATGCGGCATCAAAGCAATTTCTTGCCAATGCCGATTTGGTTTTGGGGCAACTTGATTTTGTCACACAGGAAAAACAGCTTTCGGCTACAGGAATGGATTTGCCATCAGGTCTTGCCATTGATACACAAGGCAGACTATTTGTTGCAGAGCAAAATAACAATCGTGTGCTGATATTTGATAATGCTGTCAATAAATCAAATGGTGATGCTGCCGATAACGTTTTAGGCCAGGATATTTTTCAATCGAACAACATTAATACCTTTTTTTCTCCCTACATTTTAAATTACGATGCCTTGAACCATCAATTGTGGGTACCGGATCTTATTCACAGTTGGGTACATCGATTTGATTACAATCTGAAACAGCCACCATCAATGGGGGTGATTGAAGATCAAACAATTCTTGAAAATACCGCATCCAATCCATTTACATTTACACTGACAGATAACAACGAACAATCTCTTACGATTACTTATGATTATTCCAACAATAATTTGCTTTCAAAAGGCAGCTTTGAATTCAGCGGGTCGAGAATTACAACTGATGCCAACAGCGTTACATTTGCTTCACTCTCAGTTGATAAGACAGTCAGCCTGATTATAACGCCAGCATTTCAAAAATTTGGATCGACATATGTTACAATCACGGCAACAGATCCACATGGCATGCAAGATACCAGAACATTTACACTAAACGTTCTGGAGGTGAATGATCCCCCAACCATTACCAGTATAGAAGATCAAACAATTATTGAAGATGCCCAATGCGCCCCAATTCAGTTTACAGTGGCGGATATTGAGGGAGACCGCTTACAGATCAATGTTTCTGATGACAGCAGCAATCTGTTTCCATCAGATGCGAACAATATCACCCTAAGCAATGAAAGTGGCGGAAACACTTGGTTTCTGACCACTGATAACGATACCGATTTATTAACCCTGTTGTTGCGTCCGGCCCTGAATCAATCCGGGCAAGCGACCTTAACAGTTACAGTCAGTGATGGCGAAAATGAAATTCACACCCATTTTACCATGACTGTTGTCCCGCAAAATGATCCACCGGCCATTTCAACAATTGTCAATCAAACCATTGATGAAGACACACAGAGTCAGGGCATCCCAGTTTTTGTTTTTGATCCGGATGCCACCCGCTTATCCATTACAGTTGCATCTGAAAATCAGACATTGATTCCATCAGATACCAGACATATTACTCTGGCCAATGCATCGGGTAATACCACCTACACCCTTACAACTGATACAGGAAATGTTCCCCTCACACTTTATGTGCTGCCATCAAATAATCTGTCTGGCACATCTGTCATAACCATTAGTGCATCAGATGGTGTATTCAGCAACAGCATGGCCTTTACTGTCACTGTGATGCCAGTTAACGATCCGCCATTGATATCAAAGATTGACGATCAAACGACAGTTGAAGAATCTCCAGTCACAGGCATTGGCTTTGCAGTGAACGATATTGATACCAACACCTTATCCATTGAAATCATATCTCTTTCGCCTGATGTGATTCCATCAGATTCAGCGCATATCACCCTATTCAATGCCATTGGTGAAAGCGGTTATACATTGCTTGCCAATCCTCTTGATAGTTTGACAATGGAAATAAAACCAGCCGCAAATGCCTTCGGCAGTGCAGAAATAATTGTTAAAGTTACTGGCGGCACAACTTATGCGACAACTTCATTTACCATCACTGTGTTACCTATAAATGATGCGCCGAAAATATCAGAAATTTTAGATCAGTATGCCTTTGAAGATACCCGCACGATGATTCCTTTTATTGTAACCGACCCTGATGCCGATCCTTTAACGCTCAGCATTGCAACTGGTAACAATTTACTGATTCCTTCAGATGCCGGACATATTACGTTTCAAACAGCGCGTGGACAATTTTCTTACACCTTACTGACAATTCCCGGCGGGGAGGCAATCAGTTTAACAGTTTTGCCATTATTAAATCAGTCAGGAAAATCATCCATTACAATTACCGCAACAGATGGCATCACCCAGGGAAGTACCGCATTTATCATGACAATTACTGAAGTCAATGACGCACCAATTCTTTCAACAATAAATAATCAAACAATCCTTGAAGACACGGCCAGTCATCCCATTGCATTTACTGTTTCTGATGCCGATGCTGATGTTTTGACCATTTCAGTTGTGGCAATCAATACCGAATTGTTTCCCTCAGACAGCAATCACATCACACTGAGCAACAGATCAGGTAAACACTGTTCCATCCTGACAACTCATGCAGGTGATCAATTGGCATTAAGCTTGCTGCCATCGGAAAATTTGTTTGGCAGTTCCATGATATCAATTACTGTCACAGATGGCACACTCCAATCCGCCCAATCCTTTACAGTGACAGTTCTTTCGGTCAATGATGCGCCGATAATTTCATCCATTGCAAACATCTCTATTCCAGAAGATACTGTCAGCCCCAAAATATTTTTTTCAATTGCTGATCCTGAATCAGATTCATTGACCATAGAAATTCAATCCGGTAATGAATATTTACTGGCCACTCAATCTCGGCATATCACACTCCAGGGGACATCCGGCGGAACTTCTTATACACTTGCAACCGCCCCTGGCCCTTTCACCCTGACCTTAGATCCCAATCATAATCAAACTGGATTGGTTGAAATATTTATCCATGCCACTGATGGCATTGGTCATTCGGTTTCATCTTTTACAATGACTGTCACTGACGTGAACGACCTGCCTGTCATTTCGTTCATTCCCAATCAGACCACTATTGAAGACACACAAAGTGCGGCAATTTTATTTTGCATCACTGATGTTGATGCCAATCAATTACGCATTGATATTCATTCCGAAAATGAAAATATTCTTCCAACTCATGCAAATCATATTACCCTTTGCAATGCTGATGGTGGAAAGGCTTACACACTGCTTACAAATAAAAAGAATGAACAGCTCTCATTAACAGTATTGCCGGCATCCAACCAGATCGGTGATGTTTCAATCACTGTTCAGGTGTCTGATGAATATGGCATTGTCAGTCAATCGTTTAATTTAGGCATTTCGCCAGTTAATGATCTGCCTGTCATTGAGCCGGTTGCAGACCAGCTTGCAAATGAAGATGATATCAATATTCAAATTCCCTTTACTGCCTTTGATTTTGAAGATCCGGCATGCAGCCTGGAAATTACGCTGATTTCTTCAAACCAGACCCTGTTGCCAAATGACCACATGACTTACAAATGTTTTGCCAATATGTATACCGTTATTGCCAATCCATCCCTGAATCAGAATGGATTTGTGGACATTACGATTTGGGCGAAAGATCGTGCTGGGGAATTGTCAACCCATACCTTTGGAATAAATTTGCTTCCCATCAATGATCCGCCAACAATTCATGCACCATCGCAGGTACCTGTCAAAATGAATTACCTGACACCCATCTCAGATATTTATATTGATGATTGTGATGCTCAAAACAATATTCTTGCAATCACTCTGGTGACTGATGATGGCCTTATCATCATGCCTTCAAAAGAGAGTGCGTTGATTTCATTTACTGGTACCCTTGATGATATCAATTCTCAATTAAGTACACTCGCTTATAGTCCAACATATAATGCACTTGGCAGCCGCGCAATAACGATTACTGTTAATGATATGGGGTATTCCGGTGATGGAGGCACTCAAATCACCACAAAAGAGATGGTCCTCCAAATTCATGATTTCAATGTAAAGCCAGTCAATCATCTCCCTGGTCTGACCATGAATGAGGATGGAAGCATTCATGTGGTGCCCATTTCTGTTTTTGATCTGGATGCCGCAGACAATGCGATTGAAGTCACCCTGTCTACAAAACATGCGTATCTGACCCTTGGCGAAACAGAATCAATTACGCTCATTTCCGGAAGTTTCAGGTCTGCAACACAGATCACTATTTCTGGTTCGCAATATGAAATCAACCAGGCACTGGAACAACTTACATTGACATGCACCATAAATTTCTATGGATGGGCCACACTCACCATGACAACCAATGATTTGGGGCACACAGGTGAAGATTATTCTCCTCAAACTGCAATTCATTCTGTGCCAATCACTGTTTTGGCAACCATTGATCCCCCTGAACACCTGCTGCCGAAAACAATCACATTAAATGAGGATATTCCCGCTGTTTTTACCGCCTGTGTTGTCGATCCTGATGGGGAGGATATCATATCAGTCGATCTTGAAGTCAATACTGGCGCATTGCAGTTAAATAGCGGAAAAGGACTGACAGGCTATATGGGTGCTGGAAACTATCTGTCGTTTACAGGAAAAAAATCTGATGTGAACTACGCCATGAAAGGAATGGTTTTTCAACCCGCATCTAATGTATGGGGCAATTATACCTTTACAATGACATATAAGGATATGAATTATGCTGCAAAAAGTATATCGATTCCAATAAGCATTGCCGCAGTCAATGATCCGCCCAATATTGATGTCAACACATCCGAGATAACAACCAATGAAGATACCCCCCTTACGCTTTCAATCTCAGTCTTTGATATTGAGGCTGGCACAAATGATATTTTAGTATTTTTAGACAGTCCTCACAGTTGGTTAAAAATAAAACAGACATCAGGGGTAACAGTTTTCCCCTCAAAAATTGCTCAAAGTTTAACTCTGACAGGATCTGTAAACAATATAAACACAGCACTGGGTGTTATCCATTTAACGCCAACAAACAATTATTATGGCAACACTTATATTTCAATTATGGTTGATGATCAGGGATATTCGCCGATGCCGGCAGAATCTTCACAAGAAACAATCTCAATCACAATATTACCTGTCAATGATCCACCCACCTTTCATCTTGCCCCGAATACAATCACTGTTTTTGAAGATTTCATCATACCGCAATGCATCACATTTACCACGAATCATACAATCTTTGGGGAACCTTCACATCTCACATTCTCACTGACACCCGAACCTGCATCAATTACCTGGGCCAACATTGCTTTTGAGCCTGCATCCGGAATGATTACCATTACTGCCATAGAAAACAAACATGGTGCCGCCGAATTTGTTCTGACTACGGATGATGGAGCTGATGAAAATAATATGGCATCCGATCAATTTATATTAACCATTGTTTCGGTGAATGATCCACCTGAATTTATGCTCAGCAGAGATCAGGTGATTGTTAATGAAGATTTTTCAACAATAGAATTCATATCCCTTACCCCAACTTTGATTCCAGAAGATGAACCTCAAACAATTACCTATGCACTTCATCCCGCATCACTAACATGGGTTAACCTGAGTATTGATTCAGAAACCGGGCAGATTTCCATGACATACATTCCGGATGGTCATGGCGAAAAGTTGATCAGTGTGATTGCTGATGATGGCGAAATGACTGCCACGAAAGCCTTCTTGCTTTCTGTCAACAGTATCAATGATTTGCCTCAAATCACCAGTGAAAATCATTTTGCAATCAATGAAAATACCGCAATTGGCACAAAGGTGCATCATGTTACTGCCATTGATGTTGACAGGCAGAATCTGACATACGAAATTGTTTCCATTGTGCCTGCTGAATCCTTTGCAATCTCTCAAAACACTGGCGACATATGGATTTCTGATAATCTTGATCATGAAACCATCAATACATATACAATGACTGTTTCTGTTTCTGATCAGTTCACCACTGTGAATCAAACAATTATTGCATCAATTATCGATCAAAACGATGCCCCCATTTTATCAAATACACCCGAACAAACCTTGACAACATTTACAGGCGAAGCATTTGAAATTTTGGGCATGAATGTCAGTGATATTGATGCCGGCAGTTTTTCCATGCAACTCACACTCATGGCATTCAATGGCGTGGTGTCGATAACTTCAACATCTTTAACATTGGCGTCTGGCAATTATTCCAGCACATCACTATCGGTTTCAGGCACAATTACATCGATTAATCAGGCGTTAACAAAAGTATGGTTCAATCCAACACCTGATTACAAAGGGCCGGCAAATATTTTTATCGAAATTAATGATTTGGGACATTCAGGTCCGGGCAGTACGCAATCTGATTCTGCGACCCTATCCATTTTTGTCTTGAATTACAACCAGCCCCCTGTTTTTAAAGAATATACATCACATCTTATTTGCCATGAAGACCAGCACCTGACACAAACCATTGTAATCTATGATGAAGATGCGATGGGTGAATCCATTCAACTGACAATGGTTTCTGAAAATGGCAGTCTGACCCTGGCAAATATCACACAATTAAATACAATTTATGCTTCAAAATATATCCAATCATACACTGGCAGTATAGATGAAATCAATGCCGCTTTAAATGGTTTGATATTTCTGCCGGAAAAGGAATTTAGCGGTCAGGCCGGTTACACCCTTTATGCAAATGACCTGGGGTATTCAGGTATTGGCGGCCCCAAAAGTGCGGAACCGGCAGTGATTACAATCAGTTGTCTTGCGGTGAATGATCCGCCGACACATGTATTGCCAGATCACAGAACCGGTCTGGAAGAATCCGATATTCCTTTAACCATAACAGTTAATGACGTTGATGCTTACACTCATGCCATTCATGTGCAACTGAATGCCCATCAAGGCGTATTAAGTTTATCCCAGATGGATGACCTGACTATCGCGGGTAATAATGGTATTGCTGAATCCAGTTTATCATTTACAGGCACGATAGATGCCATCAATCATGCCATGCATCCCATTATATTTCATCCCTCAGCTAATTTTTTTGGTGATGCCGGCCTGACCATTACCAGTAATGATCTTGGATTTTCTGTTCCCCAGGGCCAGACTGATGCCCAAACAGAAACAGATTTTTTGACAATTACAGTGCGTAATATAAATGATGCCCCGAACTTTATTTCCACGCCATTATTATTTATCAATGAAGACAATGTATATGTCTACACCATACAGGCTGCTGATGTTGATGGTGAAAAGGTTTCCTTATCTGCCGCAACACTTCCTGACTGGCTGACATTTACTGATTATGGCAATAATACCGGATGCCTTCTGGGAACACCTGGAAATGAACATGTCGGTACAACAGCACCTTTAACCATTGTTGCAGCAGATCCCCATCGGGTCATATCAATGCAATCCTTTTCTATTGTTGTGAATAATGAAAATGACCCGCCCTCATTTAATTCAAGCCCCATTGTAACAGCAACTGAAGATAGTGTTTATCGCTATACTGTTACTGCTATGGATATCGACAAGGATGCGTCATTGGCTTTCAAAGGGAATGAACTGCCCGACTGGCTTCAGTTGCAAGATCATGGCGATGGCACGGCATTGCTGACTGGCACACCAACAAATGATTATGTTGGAAATATCAATGTCGTCATATTGTCGGTAACTGATCATATCAGCGAACCGATTAAACAGGTATTTTTGATTGATGTCATGAACACCAACGATCCGCCAGCCATCATATCCTCGCCTGTTCTCACAGCAACTGAAGACGAATGGTACAATTGTTCCCTTACTGCTTATGATATGGATGGCGATACTGTTACATTTATGGCCACAGTCTTACCCGACTGGCTGACATTGATCAATCTGGGAGAAAGCAAAGCAGTCATTCAAGGTACACCTGATAATCAGCATGTGGGTATATCAGAAACATTGATTGTTATGGCGCAAGACCCTTTTCATGCGACTGTCACCCAATCATTCACAATTACAGTGCAAAACACCAATGATAAACCATTTTTTTCATCAGAACCAATTACAGCAGCGACAGAGGACAGTCTCTATGTTTATACCATCACTGTTCAGGATATTGATATTGACGCATCGATCAGCATAGAGGCACCCATTTTATCTGAATGGCTCACATTTGTTGATCATGGTGATGGCACTGCCATTATTTCCGGAATCCCACGGAATGAACATGTGGGAATCAGTAATGCGGCAGTAATCCTGGCAACTGATGGCATACATTATACCCCCACCAGACAGGCATTCATGATTACTGTAGCAAACACCAATGACCCTCCCATAATTTTATCCACAGCAGTGTTAACAGCCACAGAAGATACGCTTTATTCTTATACAATCATTGCTGAAGACATTGATGGAGACCCGCTTGAGTTTACATCAGAGGGCTTACCCCAATGGTTAACCCTCATGAATCATCAGAACAAAACAGCCACATTGCAGGGAGTCCCCAAAAATGAACATGTCGGCATCTCCAGACCATTGACAATTACAGCAGCCGATCCAGATCATATCACAGCAGCGCAATCATTTATGATCACAGTTGCCAATACCAATGACGTGCCTGTCTTTATATCATCGCCCCAATTAACTGCTACTGAAGACAGTCTCTACAATTACACCATTACTGTTTTGGATGCAGACATGGGTGCATCTATTGAAATTAATGCTGCAAGCCTTCCGCATTGGTTAAGTATCACTGATTTTGGCAATGGTACTGCCAGAATTAATGGCATCCCTTTAAATGATGATGTTCACAAGGTCAATCGCGTCGCACTTACTGCAAATGATGGTATTGCAATCACTGTATCACAAATTTTTGAGATATCAGTACGCAATACCAATGACGCACCTGTCATCACATCGCAGGCGGTACAAACAGCAAGTGAAGATATTGCATATGTATACACGATTACTGCACAAGACATGGATGGGGATCCTCTAAAATTTGAATCAGAGCTGCCATCGTGGTTAGCATTAATTGATCATGGGAATAATACTGCCACCCTTGAAGGTATTCCCATAAATGATGATGTTGGTTTATCCAGACAAATTTCCATCACAACAAGAGATCCATCACATGCCACAGCAAGCCAGTATTTTCAAATAAATGTGATGAATACCAACGATGCGCCTCTTTTTACCTCAATACCCAATGTAAATGCAATTGAGGACAGTATGTATACGTATACTGTCAGTATCCACGATGATGACAGAGATGCTGAAATCCGAATTGGTGCGTCATATCTGCCAGACTGGCTGCATATTGTTGATAATGGCAATGGTACCGCACATATTACAGGTATCCCATTGAACGATCATGTGGGGGCGGATAATCCGCTGGTAATTACTGCCACTGATGGTATGGCATCAGAAATTACGCAGACATTCTCCATTGCAGTGACAAACACAAATGACCTACCAGAAATAACATCGTCTGCGGTGTTGACAGCCACTGAGGATGTTTTTTATTCATACACAGTGATCGGCAAAGATATTGATGGCGATCTCTTGTTCTTTAAAGCACGAATGCCATCATGGTTAAGCCTTGTTAATCATGCCGATAACACAGCGACATTACAGGGAACGCCTTTAAACAATGATGTGTGCATGTCGTCACCAATCATATTGACTGCGCTTGATCCAGACAATGCCACAGCCACACAGACATTCACAATATCTGTAATTAACACCAATGATACCCCCACTTTTGAAACACATCCAGTTTTGTCGGCAATCGAAGACAGTGCATATATTTACACGATTCGCGTTCAGGATGTTGACAATGGGGCAATCATAGATATTCGATCCGCATCTGTTCCCAGCTGGCTGACCTTAACAGATCTTGAAAATGGTGTTGCAATCCTGACTGGCACCCCCAAAAATGAACATGTGGGGAATCATTCCATTTTAATTATTGCCACTGATCATATTGCAGAAGCGATATCCCAGGCCTTTACAATTACAGTCGTCAATACCAATGATCCGCCAGACATTAAAACAATGTCCCTGCCATCAGCAGATGAAGACAGCGACTATCATGCCATGCTGATCGGTGAAGACATGGATGGCGACACCATTATATTTTCAGCATCAGGATTGCCATCATGGGTAAGCCTTGTCAATCATGGCAATAATACCGCCAGTCTTCAAGGTATACCTGAAAATGATGATATTGGCCTGACCATCCCTTTTTCCATGACTGTAACTGACCCTGATGGTGCCACAGCAAGCCGGTCATATTCATTTATGGTAAACAATACCAATGACCCGCCGGTTTTTATCTCAACGCCAAAAACTGAAGCCATTGAAGACAGCATTTACTTTCATATCATACAGGTTCATGATATTGATCCTGATCCACGCATTAATTTTATAAGCATGCTTGAGCCCCAATGGCCTGAATGGTTACACATCATTGATAACTTCGATGGTACAGCAACGATTACCGGCACCCCGCAGAATGCGGATGTTGGGGATCATCCCATTGCGATACTTGCTTATGATGGCATTGCATTGCCGATTATACGTTCATATACAATCCATGTTGTCAATACCAATGATCCTCCAGAAATTACATCCAGTGCTATCACCAATGCGGATGAAGACGCCCCTTATCAATATCTGATTACCGGAGACGATATGGATGGTGATCAGATCAGATTTATCGCAACCGGGCTGCCATCATGGTTGACACTCACAGATCAGCATAACAATACCGCCAGTCTTGATGGTATTCCCACAAACATTAATGTTGGCAAAACAGATACAGTTACGATTACTGCCATTGATCCGGATAACAGCATTGCAAGACAGTCGTTTCAAATTAATGTGAACAATACCAATGATCCGCCCTGGTTTACATCACAACCCAATACATTTGCCATTGAAGATATTACCTATGCACATACTGTTCGTGTCGAAGATATGGACCCTGATGCTGTATTGACAGTTTATGCATCAACACTGCCCTCATGGTTGACACTCACTGACAATGGCAATGGCACAGCACGTCTCACAGGAAAACCATTGAATGAACATGTGGGTAATAATATTGTTGGGCTGGTAGTGACTGATGGGCTGGCTTCTCCAGTCAATCAGACATTTACCATTGGGGTAACAAATACCAATGATGCGCCGGTGATCACATCCAGTTTCAAACAATTTGCTTTTGAAGATGCATTGTACACATATCAATTGATTGCACAAGATGTCGATCAGGGAGATCAACTTCAATTTGTGGCACAGGCATTGCCTGAATGGCTGAAATTGAAAAATAATGGCGATAATACTTCGATATTGCAGGGAATACCCAAAAATAAGCACGTTGGGGAAACATCATTATTCACCCTTACAGTCTTTGATCAGGCCGGGCAATCTGATAGTCAGACATTTACAATTCGGGTCATAAATACCAACGACTATCCAGAGATTTCACCAATCCAGTCCCAAACCAGCATTGAATACGAAAAAACACTGCCATTTTTGTTCACAGTGGCTGACATGGATGGTGATGCGTTGTCAATTCAGGCATCAACCTCAGAGGCATCAATTGTGGCCATTGATCCCAGTCATATTACTTTTTGTGCAAATCATCACACCTATGGTGAAAGCATTCAACTGACAGCAAGCCAGGCGATTCAGCCAGTCAGTTTGACCATTTTACCTGTCAGAGATGGTGTCGCAGGAATTACCATTACTGTAAATGATGGGGAACTTTCCGCCAGTGCATCATTTATGCTGACTGTCGTCAATGTGAATATTCCACCGCAACTTGGCCATATACCAGATACAATCATTGATGAAGATACCCAACGTTTTCCAATCGGTTTCACTGTTGCCGATGCAGACTGCGATGGCCGGAAAGTGACTGTAACAGTTATTACAGATTCACCCAACCTGCTTCCAACTGATACAGAAAATATTTCCATTGGCGAAATGGGCCTGATCCATCATTTGGCTGTGGATACGCTGGCTGATTTGAGTTTATGGGTCAGTCCCCTTCACAATCAATCGGGTGTTGCGGGTATTACAGTGACAATCATTGATGCAGATGGTGATTCAGCCATGCAGCATTTTCAATTGATCGTCAACAGACGCTTAGATGATCCACCGGAATTAAGTTCGGTTGATACTATCAGCATTCCAGAAGACACGCCGACATATCAAACTTATTTTACTGTAATGGATCCGGATGGGGGGTCGCTGACCATTACTTTGCAATCATCAGATCATCAGATTGTGCCCACGGATAATTTAATCTGCAATCAATTCAGGTTGTCAACAACCGCGCATGTACCCAAAAATTTGACATTGACAATCAACCCCATGGCAAATGAAAATGGTTCTGTCACCATTGCAATTATTGCCATAGACGCGGAGAACCATGCCACAGAAAGAACGTTCTTACTCTCTGTCACACCAGTTAATGATGCCCCGCTTATCTCAGAAATTTCTTCAATTTTCGTTGATGAAGATACTGTAAACATCCCAATATCATTTACCATTGCCGATTCGGATGGCGACAGTTTAAGTCTTGATGTTATATCAGACAATGAACAACTCTTTGCCCATTCGGATATTGTTTTTCAGAATCCAGTTGATACGACTGCCGGGATGTCAACACGTGTAAATATTACGATATCACCCCGAAAAAATGCATATGGCTCAACGAAAATTACTTTCATTGTAACCGATCCATCAGGCGCAAAGGGTTCATCTATTTTAGACCTTACAGTTTCTCCAATCAATGATCCCCCCGATATATCATCCATTGAACCGCAATATATTTATGAAGATCAACGATCATTACCCATTGATCTGAGCATTTCAGATGTTGAATCCGGCCAGCTCGTAATCAGTGCGAATACTGACAACATTTTCGCTTTGCCAACGTCATGTCTGACCTTTTCCGGAAACGTGATTGAAACGTATGTTGCAGATGTGTTGGCAGAAAAACCTCATCATCTGACATTGGTCATCCTCCCTCCAAAGGATATCAATGGAAACGTACTTGTGCAGCTCACAGTATATGATCATGATGGATTATATCAATCAACACAATTTCCGGTGACCATATTACCTGTAAACGATATGCCCCAATTTCTCTTAAAAGATATATCGCTTGATATCAATGAGGATGCCGGATATCAATTCATCAATAACTGGATAACAAATATCTCATCCGGTGCCTATAATGAATCTGATGCCTTGTCCTTTATTATCAGTACGCAAAACAATCAATTATTTACAAAAGCACCGCAAATAGAAATTTATGGGACAACTGGAACCCTGACGTTTACACCTTCAAAAGACAGCTATGGGACAGCCCTTGTTGGCGTTGCATTGACAGATAGTTATTCGACAACCACTGAAAAAACATTTATGATCAACATTCATCCCATAAATGATTCTCCAAATCTGACAACTGAAACAACAGTACAAAAAACATTTGAAAACCAGCCTTTCGCACATATTCCATTTACCATTGCCGATGTTGATGATCAAAAATTTACATTGATAATCAACACGAATTTTCAGTTTTTCTCTGATATTTCAATTTGTTCAGGGCTTTCCTGTCAATATTGTTATGATACGCCCTGTGAAATTCAATATGTGCAACCATCAAAACAGGAATTTCTCAAAGCACTGATTGAAACACTCAATCAATTGACGAACATCACAAATGAATGGCAGACTGAAATTGACGATATTGACAACAATGAAAAAATTACGCTGGCAGAAACAATTTATTATATCAATCAGACATCTGCCAGTTTTTTTCTGAATGCGCGTCCGCAAACCTGGCAATCGGGAATGCAATTATTGACATTAATGGCCAGAGATGATGAAGGTCTTATCAGTACACAGTCTGTTTCATATTCAGTCACACCGGTTTCCAGTCCGCCAATACTGAAAGTCAATAATTGTGAAGGACTTGAGGATGAGATTATTTCAGTACCCTTAACGCTGGAATTGTTGGATAAAGATTCGGAAGTGCTATTGGATGTTCTCATTTCCGGTCTACCCGCAGAAGCCAGTTTAAATAAAGGTTACAAAAATGGGGGAACATGGATAGTGGCCCCCGATGATTTAAATCATCTTTTGGTTGCACCGCCGGCAAACAGTTCTGATGATATCAGCCTGACTGTCACCGCATCATCACAAGAAAAAATTCTGTCGCAAAAAGCCACTGTGATGAAAGATGTTTTTATTGATATCATTCCGGTTGCAGATATTCCCATAGTGGAATTGGAAACTGAAATCTCCGGACTTGTCAATCAGGATATTTCCATAATGTTCCAAACCTTGCAACTCGCCGACACTGATGGGTCTGAACAATGGGATCGAATTGAAATTGTCAGGTATGATTCCGATCTTCAATTTTCCAAAGGCGCGTTAACAAATGGTAAATGGATTATTGATTTATCTGATGAGACAGAAATGGATTTATCGGGGTGGGAAATGACTGTGAAAACATCCAATGATGCGACATATTCGTTTATAATTCGAGCAATTTCAAAAGAAAAAGAAAACAATGATCTGGCCATTCGTGAAATGCAAGTGCGACTGTCTGTTGGTAAAAAGGAAGAAGTTTCTGGTGATTCCGGGGGTGGATGTTTTATGGATGTTCTGGTAAGAAATTGATTGTCTTTGTTTTGACTTTTTCATGCTTTCAACTTATATAGGTATTTTCGAGTATCCATTTCAAAGGGAATGACAAAATGAAAACTCTACTGACCCCAAAGCTGGATTATGTGTTTAAAAAACTATTTACACGGGATGTTGATCTGTTAATAAATCTGATCAATTCTGTTTTAATGTTGAAAAAAAATGACCAGATTATCAGTATTGACATTAAAAATCCTGAAATTTTACCTGATCACATAAAAGAGAAATATATTGTTTTAGATATTCTTGCAT
>Ga0272440_1001074_pt1 | contig 22712 bp, 14 predicted proteins | sample SSMMMBAug17_FD_192440 | JGI IMG/M metagenome (GOLD analysis project Ga0272440, IMG submission 192440) | Marine sediment archaeal communities from Little Sippewissett salt marsh, Falmouth, MA, United States - SSM-MMB-Aug17 | ecosystem: Environmental > Aquatic > Marine > Wetlands > Sediment ...
ATATAATATTATACAGACGCTCCAGAATCAGGCTTTTGCCAATTTTGCGCCGGCCAAGAAAGGCGATGCTGCGGCTGATCTCATTTCTGATATTATCAGCCCATTTGTAAAGAAATTCAATTTCCTTAATGCGACCGATGAAATTTTGGGGCTTTCCCACACGTTCTTTGATCGCAAACTCAATACCTTCGAGATCCCATCTATCGTTTTTGTCAAGTTTCAGCAATTTTTTCATTCTATTCTACCCTCCGAATGCTTTTTTGCCCTGGTCTTTTTTTTGTCTTGTTAATTCTGTATCCGATTCTTTTTGAAACTAAGGATTACTCGAAAAATAAGTTCCCCATTTACTTATGTGCCAAGAACGTGTAGGGGCGAACCTTGTGTTCGCCCATCGTACATAGGAACGAAAGCGTTATTAGTTCGAGGGCGAACACAAGGTTCGCCCCTACATCGGGCTTGCACATAAGTAAATGAGGAACTTATTTTTCGAGAATTCCTAAAAGGAATATAATACAAATTAACAAGAGGTGTCAATGTGAACCTTTTTATTCTCATTTACCTCAAAATTTGTCATTAATGTGGTGCCTGTCTATAAATGGAAAGAGACAGATCAAAGAGATATTAAATCAAAAATCAAGTTTTTTTCTTCACCTTGAAAGTCAACCTCATCCCCAATCTGTTTCTTTAAGGCCATCAATGCACAGATCGCAGGCGGATCCATATTATGAACCCCTGCCAGTTGAAAACAAAAATGGGTCATCCCTTTTTGTACACTGTTTTTGATTTCTTTTTGAAACATGATGGATTCATCATTGACAAGATCTTGATCCAATTCAAACAATGCTGTTGAATCTTTATGGGATCTTTTCATAAATACCTCAATTGATTAAAATGATTGATTTCGTAATTGATAATTAATATCAACCAGACGTCGGGCAAGCACGAGTGCAATATTTCGCATCATGATATATCCCATGTGTTGATTGATTTCAAAAATTTCATGAAGTTTCAATCCATCCATTTTAAGAATCTGCCCGGATTCCATCGCTGAAATACTTGCTGATCTGCGTTTTCCTTCTAAAAAACCAATTTCTCCAAAAATGTCACCTGATTTTAATTCCGCTATTTTTTGAAGTCGTTTTTCCTTTGTTGATGAATATCCCATATTAACACTTAAACGCCCTTCGATAACGATAAATAAATCCATCGACAAATCGGATTGATTGAGAATATTCTCACCTCCTGTATAGGACATTAAAATACTAACTTCATGAATTATTTGCATTTCACGTGTCATTAAACCCTGAAAAACTTCAAATTTTCTTAATTTTTCCAAATCAATCGTTTTATGTCCATCCATAATCATACTCCTTATAATGGTGCTTATTTATTGGCATATGAAATGCATTAAGCAAGATATGATCCATAATAATAATATCAGGAATTTGAACGATGAACATAGACGAAGATATTATAAACGATTTTATTGATGAATCCCGAGATTATTTATCAATTATTGAAGAAAGTCTTCTGGTTATAGAATCACAGAAAGATTCGTCTGATGATGAACTTATTGATAAGGTTTTTCGCAGCATCCATACAATCAAGGGCAGTTCTGCATTTTTGAATTTCAATTCAATTACCAGATTGTCGCACACAATGGAATCGCTGCTTGACAAAATGCGTGATAAAGAAATTAAACCTGATAGTTACATTATTGATGCATTACTAAAAAGCACTGATTTACTCAAGCAAATGATTGATGATGTCCACAAAAGTGATTCGATTGATATCCAGGAGCTTCTAAAAAAACTGTCGGAATTAACATCAGGTCATGCTGAAAATCAAACCAAACATCCGCAAAAATTACCAGTTCAAATAAAACCATCCTCGGATCATGAATTTACCAATAAAAATGAAAAGAATATTCAAACCCAGTTCTCTCAAAATACTAATGATGACAAAAACTATTTTCACATTCATTTTAATTTGAAAAAACTATATGAAACTGAGAATATTTCACCTGTTGAATTATTACGCGATATGCAAAGTATGGGCACAATTGTTGCGCCGCAACTCAAAACTTCAGCAGATAATGTTACGCAAGATTTTAATGCCGCAGATCTAACTCTCAGTCTTGAGTATGAGACACCAATGGATAAACAGATGGTTATGACCATGTTTATGGTTCCTGAATGCGACATAAGCGCGTCGAAAAAACAAATGTCTGTGAAGCACATTCAAAAAAACATATCTCAAAAAATTCAGCAGACTGATAAAAAAAAGAAACCAGTTACACAAATCAAGCGCATGGAGGAAGAAAAACAGGTTTCTGCCCTTGAAAGCATAAACAAAATACCTCAAAACACAGCCATTCAATCATCTTCAAAAATAGAAAACGAACCCTCTTTAGAACAGGTTCAAGAAACCCCAAAGCCTTCTGAAGCAAGAACCGAAAAATCAAATGAACCACAATCATCACAAGAATCATCAAGTATAAGAATATCAGTAAATATATTAGATAAACTCATGTCTCTGGCCAGTGAACTGGTTCTGGTGAGAAATCGTTTGTTAATGCAATCAAGCAATACAGATCCTGTTATTTCAGATATTGCCCAGGAACTTGATGTTGTCACCTCAGACATGCAGGAAACTGTGATGCAGACACGCATGCAGCCTTTAGGAAATGTTTTGAACAAAATGCCCAGAATTGTCAGGGATCTGGCACGAAGATTTCATAAAAATATTGATATCCAAATCGTCGGTAATGATGTTGAGTTGGACAAGAATATTCTTGAAACATTGTCATCACCATTGGTTCATATTATTAGAAATGCGTGTGATCATGGTATTGAAACACCAGAGCAACGTTATGCGGCAGGAAAGTCAAAAACAGGCCTGATTCAGGTGAAAGCCTATCATCAGGCAGGATTGATTCATATTGATATTTCGGATAATGGCAAAGGGTTGGATCCATCCATGATCCGATCAAAAGCACTTGAAAAAGGAATTATTTCCAGATCAGATCTGGATCAATTAAATGATAAAGATGTTTTTTCATTGATCATGACGCCTGGTTTTTCTACAGCGGCAGAAATGAGTGATATTTCTGGTCGCGGCGTTGGTATGGATGTTGTTAAAACTGCCATATCACAGATTGGTGGTGTTATAGAGATTGATTCCGAGCCTGGCAATGGCATTCAGTTAAATATGAGCCTTCCCCTGACATTGGCTATTATACCTTGTTTGATCATTATCAGCAGTAATGAACGTTTTGCCATTCCACAGGTCAATATGGATGAAATGGTGCGTTTATATCAAGGCACAGATTATTCTATAGAAAGTTCAGGTGATCAGGAGGTTTATCGCCTGAGGAATCATTTGTTACCCATCGTTCGATTAAACGAATTGCTTAAAAGACCTATCAGATACTCAAATAACGACAGAGCAGAAATTACTGAACAATATGATTCAGTCAGAAAATCATCACAATCGGTTTTATTTGCAGTTGTCAAAACAGGTTCACGCAGGTTTGGCTTGATTATCGACAAAATGACAGGAACAGAAGAAATTGTAGTAAATCCTCTGCCCAATACTTTAAAAAATCTTCATATTTATCAAGGCACAACGATTATGGGTGATGGCGAAGTCGCAATGGTTCTTGATGTTGATGGTATTGCCCGGCATGTTGGTGTAGAATTTAATCGGAGTATTGATGAAGACATTTTTATTGAAAGTCGGAGAATGGTGGGATCAAATACCGAACGTATTCTGACGTTTCAATATGGTCCCAAAGAGCAATACGCAATCCCATTAATTTTGGTACGCCGCCTGACACAGATTTTTGATAATCAAATCGAAAAAGTGGGAAGTAACGATGATCGTGAATTCGTCATTATTGATGGTGAGCCCGTGTTCATTGTGCGTTTGGATCGAATTATGGAAGTATCATCGTGTAAAGAACAACATCAATATTATTTATGCCTTTTCAAAAAATCAGGTGCGCCTTTTGGTATTCTTTTTACAACGCTTCTGGGGGTTACTGAAATGCCAGACATGATTCAGGAAGAAAACTACAATCTGGAGTGTGTTTTTGGATGCACCATTGTCAATGATCGTCTGACCTTACTGCTGGATATCAACGAATTATATGGTGCGGGTGAACATAAATGGTTTTCTGAAACTACCCATGCGTTAACAACAACCAAAGAAAGGATCTTGCTGGTTGAAGACACCTTATTTTTTAGCCGCCTGATACGCAATTTTCTGGAAACCAGCGGATATGAGGTTTTTACTGCTGAAAATGGGATGGAAGCACTGTCTGTTTTAGAAACACAGCCAGTAGATTTAATTGTTTCTGATATTGAAATGCCAGTAATGGATGGATGGCGCTTCATTCAAACAATCAGAAGCCATCCGAAATATAAGCATTTACCAGCAATGGCATTGTCGGCATTGAATTCAATGGAATCTATGGAAAAAAGTAGAAAAATGGGATTTGATACACATGAAATAAAAATTGATAAAGACCGCATGATTACTTGTGTCAAAGAATTATTAAAGAACAAAAGCAAACATATATGAAAGAAAAAAAAATCCAATTTTGTACGTTTACTGTTGGTGCCCATTTATTTGGCGTGGATATTCACGATGTGCGCGAAATAAAGGATGACTTTTCCATTACGCCTGTCCACCACGCACCTAAAGAAATTAAAGGACTGACAAATATTCGTGGTCAGGTTTATCTGGCATTGAATTTGCGGGTCATATTACAAATTCGGGATATCAAAGAAAAATCTGAAAATCGACTGATCTTATTTAAGTCCAAAATAGGCCAGGATTTATTTGGAATTCTAGTTGATTCTCATAAAGGGGTTGTTCATGTTCCGGAAACAATTATTGAGTATCATCAATACGATCAATCCATACCTTCAGAAATGACCATGAAACGTTCTATTACTGTTGGGGTCTGTAAGCTCCAATCAAAACTTTTAACAATACTTAATGCAAAAAACCTGCTGGTATCCATTCAGCAGGGATAACTCAAGGAATCAATCAATGAAAAAAACGATATTGTTTATAAGTTTACTTTTTTGGACATGTGCTGAAGCATCAGATGTGACTGAAAAAGAGGTTATTAATTTTGTCAATGAAGCGGTTCAGTTGATACAGTCAGAAGGTATGGCGGCACTTGACAAAATTGGTGATCCTTCAGGGAAGTTCTATATTAAAGCGAAATCACTGTATGTTTTTGTATATGACCAAAACTGTATTATTCGTGCGCACCCTTTTAAACCAACTTTAGTGGGACGTTCATACAAGGGAAAACCGGATGTTCGCGGCAAAAAATTTCGCGATGAAATTGTTGAAAAAGCAATTGCCAATGGAAGTGGTTGGACTGTCTACAGCTATGTCAAGCCAGATACACCTGGAATTTTTAATAAGAAAGTTTATGGAAAGCATGTTGCTGTCGGCAGTGATCATTTTATTGTTTGTTGTGGGATGTATATTAAATAAGGGATACTCGAATAAGGAATTCTCAAAAAATAAGTTCCTCATTTCGAACAACTGTTTTTCAAGTATTCCTTACTTATAAACGTATGAACGCATAATAATAACCAAGAGGTTTCTATGAAAATTAGCTATAAAATACTCTTTCCTTTAATATTAGTAATCGTAATCACATTTACAACACTTTCCTATTTACTCAGTGAGTTTAACGCGCAAAAAAACTTATTACAGGGATTCTATGCACATAACCTAAAAAACCAGGAAAAGATTGTCAATATTGATACGAATTTTAGTGCATCATGTGCCAGCATTCCTGAACTTATTATTGCCAATATGATGGGCGAAAAATCTGCAACCATTCGTAAACAGGCGGATTATCATATTCATCAAATTGAACTCTGTCTGGTGGACTTAAAAACAATTAATCAAAAAAAGTACAGTGAAAAAGAAAAAAAATTAATTCAATCGATTATCAACGCGTTGAGAAATTATATGCCCTTATTCAAGCAAATTTCAAAAATTTGTATTACTGGCGATTCTTATTCAGCCAGTGAAAAATATCCAGAACTTGAAAAAAAAGGGTCGATGATTCAAAAACATTTAAAAAAGCTGATTGCAATGGAGTCTCACCTTACCAACCAGGCCATTCAAGACACGATCAACAAGGCGACTCAGAATTCAGACACAGTAGAGATTCTCATAAAAATAGGCGGATTTGCGGCCTTGTTTTTCATGTGTTTGATCGTTGTGCTTACCTCGCGCTACACCATTCTTCCAATCCGAAAACTTGTGACATATGTTCAAACAATATCCAGCGGCGATTTTACATCAACATTGAGCATCAGTCAAAAGGATGAAATTGGACAATTGGCCAATGAAGTCATTCAAATGGCCAGTCAATTGAACAGTATTGTCGCTAAAGTAAAACATGCTGGAACTCAGGTGGCTGAATCGGCGAATAATCTTTCTGCAATGTCCCAACAGCAGGATATCAGTGTGTCGAGTCAGGCAAAAGCGACAGATCATATGGTGGATTCGATGGAAGAAATGAGTGCGAATATCAACATGATGGCTTCTGCTGCTGAAGAAATGAGCGTGAATATTCGTCAATTATCCCAGAGTGCAGATCAAATGTCGCATAATATTGACTCTGTTGCAGGTTCCATTGAAGAATTATCTGCTTCTATGAATGATGTCGGAAACAGTGCCAGACAGGGTGCTGATATTGCCAGGAAGTCAATGGAAATGGCCACAACTGCATGCAATACCATGAAATCTCTGGGTGAGGCTGCTGATGAGATCGGAGAGGTAACAGCAGTAATCAAGCGAATTGCTGAAAAAACAGACCTTTTAGCTGTGAATGCTGCCATAGAAGCAGCATCAGCCGGAGAGGCGGGTAAAGGTTTTTCTGTTGTTGCGGGCGAGATTACAAAATTTGCCGAACAAAGTTCACGTGCTGCTGAAGATATCTCCGAGCGTATTGCAAAGGTTCAGGAAAAAACCAATGCCGCTGTTACTGTTATTTCAGATGTTTCAACTGTAATTTCTGAAATCAATAATTCATCAGAAATGATTACCTCGGCTGTTGATGAACAAACTGACGCTGCCAATGATATTGCAAAGCATATATCCCAGGCAAATATTCGGGCGGATGAAATTGCAGCATCCACCGCAGAGCTGGCCATTGGTGCTGAAGATGTTTCTAAAAATGCGGCTGAGGCTGCCCATGTGACTGGTAAGCTAAAGAAAAATATTGTTCAGGTAAATAAAAATACCAATGAAACCTGTGAAAGTACAGGATTGTTGAATCATTCTGCCAATGATTTATCACGATTATCAAAAATTTTGATTGATCTTGTGGCACGATTCAAAGTGATGTCCAAAAATGAGGAGAATGAAATAAACAGGTAATCATGAGTGCGCTTGATTTATCACATACCAACATTTCATTGACCGACCATACCATAAAAGTACTATTGGTCGATGATCAAAAACTGATTGGCAAATCTGTTCGAAAAATGTTGGCCCAGGAAAATGATATTGAATTCTATCATTGTCTGGATTCACGTCGGGCAATCCATATGGTAAACAAAATTCAACCAACAGTTATTCTTCAGGATTTAATCATGCCCCATTTTGATGGACTGACGCTCGTGCGTCTGTACCGAATGAATACCCTGGCACGTCATATTCCTTTGATTGTTCTATCTGCCAAAGAGGAAGCAAAAATTAAGGCGCAGGCTTTTTCTTTGGGCGCCAATGATTATATGGTTAAGCTTCCTGACAGGCTGGAAGTTATTGCACGAATTCGGTATCACTCTCAATCTTATATCAATCGGTTACAACGTGATGAGGCTTTCCGAAAAGCACAGGTGGAAACTGAACAACGTGAACGCGAAGCGGCTGCAAAAAATGCTGAAAAAATTAAGTCAGAAATGCTGGCCCGAGAAATGCGCTCACAAAAGGTCTTTATTGATGCCTTTATCAAAAGTATTGTTACTGCCATTGATGAAAAATCACCTTATACAGGCGGCCATGTCAAACGTGTGGTTGATATTTCCATGATGTTGGTCAAAAGCATCAATAAGTGCCAGGATGCACCATTTAAAGATATTCAATTTTCAGAAGATCAGGTTGAAGAAATTCGACTGGCTGCATGGATGCATGATGTTGGAAAAATTACAACCCCAGAACATATTATCAATAAGGCAACACGACTGGAAACCATTGGTGATCGTATCCATTTGATTGAAACACGCTTCAAATTAATAGAAAAGATTATTGCCCTTGAGCATTTCAAAACATCCAATAAGGAGAATCCCCCTGACATTAAAAAATTAAATCAAGATCTTTCTGAGCTTCAAGACGATATGACATTCCTTAAAACATGCAATAGAGCGGATCGCTTTGTTTCAGAAAAGGATGTCACGCGCATTCGAAGAATTTCTGAGAAAACATTTAATCTGGATGGCACCCAGCAACCTTATCTATTTGAAGATGAAGTGCATTTCTTATGTATTCAAAAAGGGACATTGAGTATGTCAGAACGAAAGACCATTGAAAATCATGCAGAATTAACGCTCAAGCTGCTCGAACAATTGCCCTTTCCAGAGACACTGTCTCGCGTTGCCGAATTTGCCGGTGGTCATCATGAAACACTTAATGGAACAGGTTATCCTCGGGGCTTGAGTGCGGATAAAATCCCCATTCAAACACGAATTATCAGCATTGCAGATATTTTTGAAGCTCTCACTGCCCGAGATCGGCCCTATAAGAAACCCATGACGATTTCAAAAGCAATTGAAATAATGGAAGATATGAAAGAAAAGAATTTGCTTGATTCGCAACTAATTGATTTGTTTATTGATAATCAGTTGGCAATGGAATATGGCTTGAAGTTTCTATTGCCAGATCAATTGAACTAGATGCATAGCATAAGGAAAGATAACAAATGTATAAAAAAATATTCATAATTGTTTGTATTATCTGGTCGTTTTTACCAGGTATGTGTCTGTCAAAAACAACCAAAAACACGATTGTCGATCTTGATAAAAAGACTGAAAAATTGAACCTGGCACCCTATACATTCTGGATCAAAGATCCAAGTAATCAACTTGATATTCAGGATATTATCAATAACAAAGTCACATTTAATACACCTTTGGAAAAAAGTCTTAATTTTGGATTTTCAAAAGCAACATATTGGCTAAAAATTGAATTACAATCATCACGTCTTGATAAAAGTTCTTTCTGGTATATTCATCTGAAGTATCCATTATTAAATAACATTGACTTCTATAAGTTGAATAAAAATTCAATGGAACATATACAAACAGGGACAACGCAGCCTTTTTCCAGTCGCCCTTTGCATCATCCAGACTTTGTTTTTCCGATTCAGATGTCAAAAAATGACAGTATGATTGTATATGTCAAGGTAAGTTCATCTTCATCTATCCAATTCCCAATGACGCTATGGAAACCATCAGCGTTCTATTCCTATGAAATTCTGATGTTTATGGGCACCTCCTTCTTATACGTATTTTTTATCTTTATTTCATTACTAAATATTATTCTTTTCTGGTTATTCGGATTTCGTACTTGTTTAATTTACGCTTTATTTATAATAACTTACGTTTTATTACACATGGCTTACAGAGGAACAGCAGCGGCATGGCTATGGCCAAACTGGAATACATGGGCAAGAACATCTGTACCTGTTTTTATATCCCTTACAGCCATGTCAGCCATTCTTTTTACAAAACGCTTTTTAAAGATCAGCGAGCAGTTACCCAAATATAATACCATATATCAAGCCGCAATTATTATTTCTATTGCAGGCATATTTATCCCTTTTATCGCAAACTATGAATTTTCAATAAAGCTCAGTATGGTTCTGCTTCTTTCAATGAGTTTGTTGATATTGATTACCATTGTTGCATCACTCAGACGTGGGATTGCACAATCCAATTTTTTTCTCATTGCATGGATCGTTGTTTTTGTAGGTGTGATTACATATATATTAAAAACAGTCGGATTGTTACCATCAAACTTTATCGTAGAAAAATCTGTAGAAATTGGATATTTTTTATGTGTATTAATGCTTGGATTCAGTTTACTGGAACAATTTCAAAAAGATCGTAAAATACAAAAAGAAACCCAAAAACAAGCAGTCATTGAACGAAAACAACATATGGATATTCAGGCCCAGACGATGGATGTACTTGACAAGAAAGCCAAAAATCTGCATGAAATATCTCTCAATCTATCCAGCCAGATTGATCAACTTAATTTAGAATCCGATACTGTGGCGGGTGCATCAGAAGAAATGTCTGCAAACATAGAAACAATCGCATCATCAATGGAAGAACTCAGTGTCAATATTAAATCCATTTCAAAATCATCAGAGAAAATGTCCCAACATAATAATTTTGTAGCCAGTACCATCCAAGAATTAACTTCAGCCATGAATCAGATTTCTGGTCATGCACAAAATGGATCGAATATTGCTGCACAAGTTGTTTCAATGGCAGGTATAACCGCACAAACAATGAAAAGTCTGGGATTAGCAGCAGATCAAATTGGATCTGTTACAGAAGTCATTAAGAAAATTGCCGAAAAAACAGATATTCTGGCAGTCAATGCCGCTATTGAAGCTGCATCAGCAGGTGAAGCAGGAAAAGGCTTTGCTGTTGTTGCCAACGAAATTACTAAATTTTCAGAACAAAGCGCAAGTGCTGCCGAAGATATCGCCAAACGAATTACAGGCGTACAGGATCAAACACAAAAAGCAATTACAGGTATTTGTGATATGCAAAAAGTAATTGAATCCATGAATCAGTCATCAGAGTCCATTTCTCAGGCTGTTGAACAGCAAACCATGGCATTACACGATATTTCTGATAATGCTTCCCAGGCCAATGTTCAATCAGACGAAATTGCGCATATGATGTCTGAAATGTCGTTGGTTTCTGATGATGTTTCCAAAAATGTCATTGAAGCATCAAAAGGTGTCAACGATGTTGCTCGAAGTATACGAACTGTGAACATATCCGGGCAGGAACTTTTAAATATTTGTCAACGTGTCGAACAAGAGGCGCAGCATATGATTGAAACGAAAATTGTGCCTTAACCAGGTTTTTTTCAGCTATCTTGAAGGTTTCCATTTACCATTTCCATACAACTTAAGAGCAGCCTCTTTTTCTGATTTGGACTTTAGCAAGACATTCATGGCAGAGATAACTGAATTCGGGTCTTGAGTAATGGGATCAGAATGTCCTGACATTTCTCTCATGGCTGTGACCCAGCGTATCAGCTCTGATGTTGAAGGTTTGTTTTCTTCAGGTATTCGGCTGCGAATGTCGAAAAACAGATCAACTGCGTTGGTAATAAATTGATCATCAGGAGATTCCTTTCGTCCCATATATGATGGAATACGCTGAAGTTTTTGCATAAGAATACGTTTCATTCGCTTAGGGTCTGGAAACGAAATATGATAATATGCACAACGTCTCAAAAAAGGTCGGGGCAGTGTTTTTTCTGCATTGCTTGTGATAAAAATAAGGGGCGCAAGTGAATGATCTGAACGTATTTCATCATCAGTGCCCAGCTCAGGCACTCGAAAATATAGATTTTCTATTTCATTCAAAATATCGTTTGGAAAATTACGCGGGGCTTTATCAATTTCATCAATCAGAACAACTGAACGTTGCGGGGATTCATGCTGAAATCCGGGCGGTAAAAACTGTTTGATTTGATCTTTGGGATTTGCACGAATCAGAGCTTCACCAAGAGCATGATAGGTAATAAATCGTTCAGGAGACACATCCTTTCCATCTTGTGCTGCATGAAATCGAGCGAAGTAATCATAGGAGTAGAACAGGTCTTTGGATGTGCTGGTGGATTTCGTCGCATATAATAAAACAGGCTCTAAGCCCAGTTCCCAAGCCACACGATAGGCAACCTGGGTTTTGCCACATCCAGAGGGACCGGTCAAAAGCAGTGGTTGTCCCATGAGCAAGGCCACATTCACTGCATTTTCCAGACCGGTATCTGTATCGTAATCTTTTGGATGATTTTCAAATTCCCGCTGAAAGGGTGGAAGATTCAATTGCTTTGCGGGAATTGGCTTTATTCGATCTTTTTTTATAAAAGGATATGTCATGTTAAACTCCTAATTTGTAAACATATCCTTTTTCTTCTTTTCAATTTTTTCTTTAGCAAGCTCGGATGAAACAACCTGAACAGAATATTCCTCAAGATCTTGTGGTAAATCGAAAAAGATTGCCATAAAAGAAATTTTTGTATTGGACTCTACATATAAATTTTCCATATCCATACCATCTTCCTGGGATAGAAGCTTAATAATGGCAGCCTGCTCCATATTCTTTATATCTTGATCAGTTAAGATGTTACCCGCATAAACTTCCTGATATTTAGCGACGTCAAATTTCTTTTCAGCAACCTCATCCTTTGTTTTCTCAGTATCACCTTCTTCAGCGCCTGTTTCTGGTTCTTGTTTTGCTCTTGAAAACAATTTGACTGCCACTTTAATTTTTGCGCGTGGATTTCGATATTGATTAATCACCTGTCCTTTGATGATAAAGACACGGCCTTTTTCATTATTGTAAGCGAAGTCACCTTCAATATCTGAAAAATCCATATATAAATTACCCATGTCCGGAACATCTGGTACAATCGTGTCTTCATCAACCGGTCCACCACCGCTCATAAAATAATAAGCGCCGCCACCGCCACCTAAAAGTGCAATCAGTACCACAATCATTAATATTAGTTTTGAACCACCTTTTTTCTGTTCTTCTTCGCTTGAACCTTCGGCCCCATCGACTGCATCCATTGAGAATTCAGATTCTTCTTTTTCTTCTTCACTATCAGATTCAGTTTTTTCACTATCCTCATCACTTTCTTCGTCATCCGATGTTAGTTCCAGTTCATCCGACTCAGAATCTTCTTCAAGCACATCTTCGTCTTCAACGTCTTCATCTTCTTCATCGTCTTCATCTTCTTCCAAATCTAAATCTTCTTCCAGATCCAACTCAAGAACATCATCGTCATCGTCAGCAGTCTCCTCAGATTCTTTTTCATCATTATCTTCTGATTCTTCATCGGTATCTGAACCAGTAAGCGCATCTTCAAGGGCTGCTTCGTCATCATCCTCAATGGTTAAAGAATCATCGCTGACATCATCATCATCTGATTTTTGGTCATCATCAGAAGATTCAGAGTCCTCTTTATCTTCAAGACTCACATCAAGGTCAAAATCAAAACCATCTTCAAAATCAGGTGTTTTTTCATCATCTTCATCTTCAACAAGCTCCAGGTCATCATCTAAAATATCAATATCATCAGTAGAATCACCTTCTGTTTGAGCAATGTCTTCAAGAGAAAGCGCCTCTTCATCAGTTTTGTCTTCATCAATAGCCAGCTCATCAATGTCTGAAAGTTCTTGATCCAGGGAATCGGAATCTGTTGATGAAGTGTCATCCGAAGTCTCAGAATCTTCATCGGATATTTCCAGTTCATCTGATGTTTCTAATTCGTCTTCAGTGTCATCCAGATCTTCATCCGATAATTCCAGATCCTCGTCTGCAATTTCTAAATCATCGTCGGATACTTCTGGCTCATCTGATATTTCTAAATCCGCATCAGCATCATCCAGATCTTCATCAGATAATTCTAAATCCTCATCTGCAATTTCTAAATCGTCATCGGATATTTCTGGCTCCTCTGATGTTTCTGAGTCCGCATCAGTGTCATCCAGATCATCATCCGATAATTCCAAATCCTCATCTGAAATCTCTAAATCCTCATCAGATATTTCAAGGTCATCTTCCGATATTTCGGGTTCTTCAGATGACTCAAGATCATCATCAGCTAATTCCAAATCTTCATCTGATGTTTCTAAATCATCATCAGGTAATTCCAAATCTTCATCTGATGTTTCTACGTCTTCGTCAGGTAATTCCAAATCCTCATCTGATGTTTCTACGTCTTCGTCAGGTAATTCAAGATCTTCATCTGATGTTTCTAAATCATCATCAGCTAATTCAAGATCTTCATCTGATGTTTCTAAATCATCATCAGCTAATTCAAGATCTTCATCTGATGTTTCTAAATCATCATCAGCTAATTCAAGATCTTCATCTGGTGAATCTAAATCTTCGTCAGGTAATTCCAAATCTTCATCTGATGTTTCTACGTCTTCGTCAGGTAATTCCAAATCTTCATCTGATGTTTCTGAATCTTCGTCAGGTAATTCAAGATCTTCATCTGGTGAATCTAAATCTTCGTCAGGTAATTCCAAATCTTCATCTGGTGAATCTAAATCTTCGTCAGGTAATTCCAGATCTTCATCTGATGTTTCTATGCCTTCATCAGGTGTATCCAATCCTTCATCTGAGGATTCTAAATCCTCATCAGGAATATCTTCAACGCCATCTTTTTCTTTTTTTGCAGCATCTGTATCAGGTGGGTCTTCTGATAATTTTTGTTCCTCAGAAAAATGATCTTCCGGGGTATCATCATCTGGGGTATCATCATCTGAGGGTGCCGGTTTTTCTTCGGCTTTTTGGTCGTCATCGGGTTGTTTATCTGATTCATCTTCAATATCTTTTTTTTGTGGTGCTTCAGGACCTTTGAGATCATCTGGCATCGCCCGAAAAACATGGCTGCAATTTGAACACTTTAGCTTCTTACCTTTTTCCCCAAGTTGTTCTGCGGACAGCGCAAATTCAGTCCCGCAGTTTGGACAACCAATGGTGCTTGTATTTAATTGTTGCTGTTGAGGTGGGACCTCTTCTTTTTCAGGGAATACCTTGAAAACATTTTTACAATTGGAACATCGTACCTTACTGCCAGTTTCCTTGATGTTTTTGGCATCCATTTGGAATTGTGATTGGCAATTGGGACATGAAACATTCATAATACTACCTTTCCTTGAGATCCATCATTTGTATATGTATATTTATGCATATTTCTACACAACATTGTTTATTCAAAGAAATTATTATGCACACGTTACATCATTTATTTTTGCAACGAAACAGACCCTGATTCAAATATACCTTGTTAATATGTGCTGTAAATCAAACAAGATAGATTATTTTATATCATGTCTGGATCGACATGTAAACGACTAATTTAGGGAAATGAATAAAAGCCAATGTCTAATATTTTTGAAACGAGCAAAAAACATACCAATTTAATACAAAAAAACTGCTCTAAAAGATCTATTATAGTTATGTATGTTAAAAAATTCAAGTAAAATATTTCAGAAATGTGGATTCATATCACAGACCTGTTTCAGCAAGTTTTTTGAGCCATTTCGTTTGCTGTTTTGTTAATTCTGTTTTCATCTCAACATGAATTCGAAGAAAAATATCACCGCGTTTATTGGAATTCATTATTGGCAAGCCATGACCAGAAAGCCGCATTTTTGTTTGATGTTTTGTTCCTGGAGCAATTTTAACGCTTAAAGAATTTCCTTCCAGCGATTTTACCTGTATGACTGTTCCTAGAACGGCCTCTGTCAATTTAATTGTTTGATCAATAAATAAATCAGTGTTTTCACATCCAAAGACAGGATGCGGGATTAATTTTGATTGGATAAACAGGTCACCAGGCGGCCCACCTGTCAAACTCGGATTTCCTTTTCCTGGAATTCTAAGTTTTTTACCCGCAATCATCCCTTTTGGAATTTTAACAGTCAAACGTTCTGTTTTGCCATTGTGGGTATACGATATTGTTTTATTCGTATCCTTTAACATTTCTTCAAGGGATAAAGGCAATTCATAAACCAAATCGCTGCCTTTTTCAGGCGGCGGTTGTTGTCTGAAATGTTGGACATGGGGATTAAAAGGGTCGCCAAAATTAAATGAAAAACTGGAACCCTTTCTTCCTTTTCCGCCAAACATATTACCGCCAAATTTAAAATCTTTTAAAATATCTCCAAAATCAAATCCCCGAAAAATATCTTCCTGAGAGTATTTTTGTCTAAATCCAGTAGAACCAAAGGTGTCATATTGTTTGCGCTTTTCTTTATCACTAAGCACAGCGTAAGCTTCACTGATCTTTTTAAATTTGTCCTCAGATGTTTTATCTCCTTTAGTATGGTCCGGATGAAATTTCATTGCCAGCTTTCGATATGCTTTTTTTATATCACTTTCACTGGCATTTTTACTCACGCCAAGTGTTTTGTAGTAATCATCAGACATGGCTCTTACCTTTCTTGATAAATTTATTGATAAAAAAATTACTGATTATAACGTTTTTAGAAAATATGGTTCGTTGCCGGTTGTTGTTCGAGCTCGAACACAAGGTTCGCTCCTACAATGGTTTCGTCATGATTGCATAATACCTAACTATTTGAATTTATTGCTCCCCCAAAAAAAGTTATGATCAGAAAAATAATATGTCACTTTTTCAGTAAAGAATAAGCCTGAATACCGCATGTGTCAAGATGTGTATTTTAATCAATCAAACGCCTTACCTGATCAACAATGTCATCAGGTCCAATTGCATGACCATCAATATTGACAGGACAGGAGCCCTTCCCCACCCAAATGGTTTTCATGCCAAAATTCAATGCTGTTTTTAAGTTTACCTTAGAATCGTCAATCATGATACATTGATTTCCAGAAATATTAAAAATATTCATTGCAATTTCATAGGCTTTGGGGTGGGGTTTTGGAAAAAACTGCATCTGTCGAATATCAATGATTGGCATTTCAAAACAATCTGCCACTCCAAGTACAGATAAGACCCTTTGTGCATAATACCGACAACTGTTCGTAAACAATATTTTTTTTTGAGACATTTCTGCCAATTTGTCAGCCAGATCAGGATTGGGCTTGATATTGTTTTCAATATCAACATCATGCACATAATGCAGAAAATCCTCAGAATCAATGGAATGATTGCGGAGCAATCCAATAAGCGTCAATCCATATTCTTTCCAATATTGATCTCTAAGTCTTATGGCCTCTGCTCGGGATCGTTTTAAAACCATTTGAATATAATCTGCAATTCGAATTCCCATGGATAAAAATATTGTATTATCAGGTGGATACAATGTACAATCTAAATCAAGAAGCAGCGTTTTCATGAAAATCGTTCCTGCTAATGCTGATGGTCGATAGGTGCTTGGCGCGGCATGTTTTGTTCAAGCCAGATTAGAATTTTATCCATTTCTGACTGAATTTCCAAAAATGCTTTACCCCGATGACTCACTTCATTCTTTTCATCATCGGAAAGTTCGGCAAAGGTTTTATTTTTTGGGGGGTAGAAAAAAACAGGATCGTATCCAAATCCTGATGACCCAGATGGCGTTTCAGTGATCAAACCATCACATTGAGCTTCATAAGTAAGTGCAGGCCCTGTTGGAATGGCAATGGAGACAACACAAACAAAGGATGCTTTGCGATCTTTAACGTCTTTCATTTGTTCCAGAAGTTTTATACAATTTTGTTGATCCGTTGCGTCTTCGCCGGCAAATCGTGCAGAATAAACGCCCGGGGCACCATTTAAGGCAGGAACCACAAGTCCCGAATCATCGGCAATTGCTGGAAGTCCTAAAATCCTGGATGTAAAACTGGCTTTTTTGTAAGCATTATCATCAAAGGTGTCACCATCCTCAACCACAGGTGGAATGGGGCCAAAATCGGTTAAATCTTTGATTTGTATAGGACTGTCTTTTAATAATGTTCTGATTTCATGGCTTTTACCTTTATTATATGTGGCCAGTACCAATTGGGTTGGTTTCATTTGGTTCTCCATTTTTGATTCGATCATTCTTTAGGAAATCTCGAAAAATAAGTTCCTCATTATATCAGCAATGACGCAATCATTACCATTTTATTATTGTATGCATCATACGCATTTCGATAAATATCTGACCTTTAAACAGATTGCGTGAGGTTCAGTTAGATCCCATTTTAAAAAAATAATGTAAAACAAACATAAAAGCAACAAATATTTGAAGGACAAAATTAATGAAGTTGATTTTAATCAGTTTTGCCTTATTGACTGAAAAATGATTCACCTAAAACCATCAGTGCATCCCCTATGTCAATTTTGCCATTGTGATTGCGATCTGCCGCCTCAGTTTCCAAGCCGACCAGTACCTGGAGTACGCGAATGCAGTCCGCAAGGTTTTCCGCGTCATTGCCATAAACGATTCGAAGCTGTACATCCGCAAATTCAGACGCACCATGAAGCATAATATACCATTTTCCGGCACTGGCGTTGTCAATGATAACCCTTTCATCATTTCCAAAATTGTAAGGCCGGAAATCATATATCCGGAATGTTGGAAAAGATCCATGTCGAATATACAAATCACAGTCGCCGCTTCCTCCGGACATGATAAATGACACACGCGTCTCCGCTTCGATATCAATCTGATAATATTGCAGCGTTCCTGAATCACCGAGCATCGTGACCGGCATGTTCGGTGTCATAACAACCGGAGACGCCTGTTCTGTTCCGGACTGCACGACAGCCAGCCACTGGTCCGCGACACGAATATTATTGGTTCGAATATTGGCAGATTCGTTTGCTGCAGCAGTGTAGCGAACATAACCGCTGCCCGATCCTCTTCTGGTGCTTTCATCAATTTCGATCCATTTGCCATGTTTGATTGCAGTCCACGAACATCCCTCATTCACTTCAATATTTAAATAGCCTGTCCCGCCCGATGCTTCCACGATTGTTTGTATTGGCGTGATTTGGTAATTACAGTTCAATGTCGAGTATGCTGCTTTTAAACAAACATTGTCAGAATCTTCGAATCCAACGATCATAATATACCATTTTCCTTCATCCGGATTTTTAATGTAAAGATTTTCATCATTTCCCCATGCATAACACTCGTAATCGGGAATAATGTCATCCGGAATTCGTCCATAATGGGCGTACAGATCGACATCTCCTGTACCATCATAGGTATCAATCATTAGATTTTTCTGGTTGGCCGGCACATTGATCTCAAAAAAGAGCGCATCATTATTTAAAACCGATATGCCAGTCAATGGCTGATTATTCCATATTTCCACGACATCCAGCGAGCTGTTCTGATGAATAAATATTAAAGTATCAGCAATTTCAATAACACCTGTCCTTTGCATACTGGTTTCATTTGCTGAAACTGTGAAATCAATCGTGCCGCTGCCCATTGACGCTGATACTGAAATAACTGAAATCCAATCTTCAAGTGAAACTGCCTGCCAAGAGCATTCATCCCCGGTTATAACTTCAATTTGACCGGTTGTTTCAGTGCTGTCCACATTAATTTCTGTCTGAGAAAATGAATATGTGCATTGAGAGCTTCGATACTCAGCCTGAATGGATACTTCATCATAGTCCGAATATGCATAAACTAAAACAAAGTATTCACCTGCTTGCGGATATTGAATGACAATTTTTTCATCATTGGCATAGTTATCTGAATAAGATAAGTCATTCTCCATGTCAGGAATCTCACTGAACTGGAGGTAAATATCACAATCGCCCGAACCGCCCCAGGTTTCCACCACGAGTTCTTCCTGATTCTCAGGTATGACAATTTTATAAATTTGCATACTGTATTCATCTCCTGAAAGATCGGTTCTCGGAATGCCATTTTGCAATTTCAATATATCGACATCCTCATTGCCACTCTGGATGATTGTAATCAATTGATCGGCAACCTCAATAAAAGCTGATCTTTTGACAAAAGATGTATTTTCCGACAGGTTAAAATGAATGACCGCACTTCCCTGATAAACATTTGAAATATTGACAATCTCAATCCATGAAGAAAAATGGTCGATATGCCAGGTACATGAATCATCGGCCGTCAGCTGAAATGACCCGGAAGAACTCGTTGATTCAAATGTAAATAATGTATTGGACAGGGTATACTCACATTGATAACTTTGAAAACTCACAGCAAAAGTCAGGTTTTGAAAGTGTTCATAAGCATACAGCATGATATACCATTCACCTGCTGCCGGCTCTGGAATGACAATCCTTTCATCATTGCTAAAACCAGATGACTCATGATCACAGATTTCATCAGTGGGGAACTGGTTGTAGCTGACAGCGATATCACAGTCTCCGGTCCCCCCGCTAGTTGTTATTTCAAAGTTGTAATGATCGGGCGGGATTTCAATTTTATAATATAATCGTTCTCCCAGAAGCAGGGATAAATTTTTCAGCGTACTATGATTTTCAAGTAAAGCAACTTCGGGTGCTTCAGCCGCATCCTGGATGACTGTAACATTTGTTCCATTAACATCGATTTCTCCGGTTCGTTTGTTCATTAAAGGATTTTTTAACACCGAATAATGAAACGCACCGCTTCCGGCTGTCATAGAATCAAGTGGAATAATCCAGGGGGCAAGGCATTCAATGGACCATGGACAGTCGGGCAAAGATGTGGAAATGGTGATATGCTGCTTACCGCCTGATGCCGCTACAGTTTGCTTCAATGGAGAGATATCGAACTCACACGGTGAGTCCTGATCAATTATAAGTTTGCGATTGGCAATTTCAAGCTTTCCACTTCGTGGTTTCAAGCTTTTATTTTCTGAAACCTGAAAACGAATCATGGCAGGTCCGCTGCCTGATTTTTCACTGATCACGTGAATCCAGTCTGCCTGTGATGATGTCTCCCATTGGCAGTTTTCTTCTGTTTGCAGCGATACTGATCGGATTTCACCTTCCGGCCCCACACTTTGATGATATGATGCCAGTGAATAATGGCATCCTGATTCATCCTCAGGAATAAATGACAGCCCGAATGGACTTTGTATATTGGGTTCATTGTATGAATATTGAACTCCGCTAAAGGGCGTTCCCTGTATGCCGACTGTCGCACTTTTTCCATAATCTATAGATTCATTATTGTATTCAGTATCCTTGTATTGAAAATCAATTTGGCCATTTTCATACAAGACAGCCTGGAATGTAACAGCCGATGATTCGGGGTGCTCATAATGGTTAAGATCCTGCCATTGAACAACAAGCCTTTTTTCTGCTGCATCGGTTTTGATTTCCCAAAAAACAGTCGCATCATTGTAATCATCCCAAAAAGGGGCAATAAATGCGCCGCTTAATGTATCATCTGACGGCATGTATGAATTTTCAGACCATCCCCAAAAGGGCTCTTCACCCGTGTTAGAAAAATAAATGATACCATTGTCACAGATTCTGAAAGAATGATAGGCATTGTCATAATAGAGAAAAGAGAAACCATCCGGAATAATATCAATATAGCTTTCATCATAGATGATTTCTTTTGAGCCGGTTTCCTGAATATCTTCAAAAGCATAATCGGTTTCATTCACTGTATAACCTGGTTTATAATCATCTGGATCATATTGTTCCAGACACCGACAAAAATGATCCAGGTCAATAAAATCAGAATCAGAGAACGACAAAACCTGTCTTCGAGCCATGCCAATCCATGATGATGTCATGGTATCCTGAAAATCTGACAAGAATTCATTCCATGGTGTATCTATTGCCAGATCGGTCTGATCATAATTTGAATCCATATAGCTTGTTGGAAAGTAAATAGCCAGTCCGCCTGCTTCACGATATGCATTGCCATTTTTAGCGGCGATAACTGCATTGTCGATACGCATTTGTAAAGTCTGCACTGCATTTTTGATTGCTTCCACATTGTCCTGCCATGATGTACGAAGACTTGTGGCCAGGGTTGACAGACTGTCAATTAATGGGTCAATCTTTGTCAAATCGATTGCCGACTGTGTTTCTTCCATGTCGTAGGATTCATAATATTTTTCCACGATCCATTTACCCAGTTGCGGGGCCTGCCATTGCGGGTTCGATGCCAATCCTTGACTGATTGTATCGTAAGGCCATCCAGGAGCCGGCTCTGTTTCTTCAGAACCTACCATTACCGAAATCCCCGCCAATTTAAGCATGTATGCATTTTCCACCATGCCCATCAGGCAGGCATCAAAACCGACAAGGACAGGTTTGACAGTAAGCGACTGAAGCATGTCTTTTAAATCCAGCATGGAAATACCGGCATCATAACCGCTGGTATCATCAAAGCAGATTCCTTTGATGGGGGACTGTCGTTTTCTTTTGCGAGACCAGCCGTCCCCATGATCCCAAAGAACCAACGCATATTGCTGTGCGGGATAGTTTGTCATGCCCCATTGGATAAAGTCTTTCAGAGTATTGATATCTCCCATATTCACTTCCCCCAGATCTTCAAGGGCATTTTCAGCGGTCGGTGTCATGCCTTTTTGAACATGGAATCGCTTACAGTCCGTCCAGTCACCATATGAATCCACATAATCGTCAATCCGATCCATTTGAACCACATAATTGATATTTTCATCACTGCCAGTGGCGGACATTTCCAGAAAATCATCAATGCCGTCTGATTCCAGATTATTATCCGCATCAATATAGACCAATATCGTCCAGTTTGATAATGCGTGTGCATAGGCAGGAACAGCCAACAAAAACAGACATAAATAAATGTTGAACATTTTTTTCATAATTGTATCCTTATTAATTGTTAAAAAAAGAATTTTTGTGGTAATTAAATATTTATAACGTACTCAATAATACAATAAATCCGGCCTTGTCAAACAAAAAAATACAAATATTTCGAACGGGTAGATGGGGTCAAACTTTGAATTGTGAATTAAAACCCCAATCATGTC
>Ga0272440_1001076_pt1 | contig 22679 bp, 16 predicted proteins | sample SSMMMBAug17_FD_192440 | JGI IMG/M metagenome (GOLD analysis project Ga0272440, IMG submission 192440) | Marine sediment archaeal communities from Little Sippewissett salt marsh, Falmouth, MA, United States - SSM-MMB-Aug17 | ecosystem: Environmental > Aquatic > Marine > Wetlands > Sediment ...
GTTCGACACAAATTTTATGAGAAATATTTAAAAATATTTCGAATTACCACCTGACATGCTTAAAATGCAATTATGTTATAATAAAAACTATTTGAGTCCCGCAGGGACGACATGAAATAGCCTGGGGTTTCAACCCCAGGCGGTCGCGGATTTGCCGAATACGATATTTTTATAACGAGTTCAAAAACCGGGGCATTATTTCTGCCTTGCTGTACTACCTATGATCAAACTCAAGAATTGTGGAAGGTAACTGTGGGGTTTTCCAGGCCATGGGATTACCCTAAACCAGGGGTTGTTACGGGACTTCAACCGATCTCTCCAAGACGTCAGTATAAAGTAGTATACATAGAACCCGAATCAAAAGAAGTAATATCTGTAAAAATTCGTGAAGTACAAAATGCGTAGTGCACTTAAATCCCTAGTATGTTCTTGATGAAAAATCGGAGATTTAAACATATGCCCAATATCCCTTTTGAATGGTTTGTCGGATACCGCTACCTTCGCGCAAAAAACAGACAATCATTTATTGCATTAATCACTTTTTTATCCATTGCGGGTGTCACTGTTGGGGTGATGACACTCATGACAGTCATTGGCGTGATGACCGGTACAGAACATTTGCTTCAAAAAAAAATATTGGCGATTCAGCCTCATGTTTTATTGATGCACCACTCTCGACAAATGACTGATTTTGAAACCATTACGCAACAGATTCTGGAAATGGATGACGTTGAAGTTGCCACCCCATTTATTTATCACCAAACAATGTTTCGCTCAGCCAAAGGCATTAATGGGGCAATGATTAATGCCATTGCAATGCCATCAAAGTTGCCCGAGGATCCATTTCGAAAATCCATTATTGAAACACTATACAGTTCTGAACATAACAATGGCAATAACCAGCCCGGCGTTATTTTGGGAAAAGAGTTGGCTGTGCAGTTGAATGTGTCCGAAAACGATGCCATCTATATGATTATTCCAAAAAGCAACGCTTACCAGTCTAAAATTGTCCCAAAGATTCAGCAAGTAAAAGTATTGGGTGTGTTTGAATCCGGCCTTTATGAATATGACAAGAATTTTGCGTTTATCGGGCTTTCTCACGCACAGCAAATTCTGGACATGGGCAATACAGTCACTGGTATCGAAATTAAACTCAACAATATTTTCGAGGCTGAAACATTTGCGAACATACTTTCACAACAAATGGGTTATGCTTATTGGGCCAGAGACTGGATGCGAATGAATCGCAATTTGTTTTCATCATTGAAATTACAAAAAACAGTCATGTATATTATTTTTAGCCTGATTGTTCTGGTTGCTGGTTTTAGCATTACCAGTTCTTTAATTATGCGGGTCATTGAAAAATCCAAAGATATTGCCATTCTCAAAGCAATGGGGGCTTGCAAAAAGAATATTCGAAATATATTTGTTATCAATGGGTTTATTATTGGGACAATCGGCACATCGCTGGGTATTTTACTGGGCTTTGTCCTTTGCTATATTTTAGAGCATTATCAATTTGTTGAGTTGCCACGCGATATTTATTTTTTTACCAACCTCCCCATTCGTCTGGATTGGAAAGATTTATGCATAATTTCAACAGGAACCATTTTTATTTGTGTGTTGTCTGCCATTTATCCGGCTCATCGCGCGGCTGCATTGCATCCTGTTGATGGCATTCGTCTGGCAGAATAAATGAGAATTACCCATTTATTTTTTCCAAATCCTAAAAATAGAAAAATTCCATTTTTTTCTGTTCTGCAATGTGCTACATTAGGCAACAAAAAACATTTCACAGATTCGTTAAAAAAAACTTAAACGAATCTCAACCATTGCCCCAATGGCGCAAAATTATTCCCAATAAAGGAGGAATATAAATGTTTCGATTTAAAAGTAAAACATTAATGACAAGGTTGATATCCAATTTTTTTCTCATTGCGATCATGTCTATCCTCATGATCTCATTTATAACATTCTATTATTCCAGGCATGCCCTCAGAGATGCTGCTTATAATGAGTTGTCTGCTGTATGCAAGATTAAGCAAAAACAAATTTATGATTTTTTTCACAATCGTGAAGGTATTGTCAAAATCCTTTCAGAAAGCAATGATACAAAAATGGCTTATGATTTATTAAAAAAATATCATGATAATGGGGGTGGTGAAGCAAATGGACCCTATGAGGTCCACACCGAAGAATATGAAGCCATTTACCAAAAAATTGGCGACTACTTTCGAAACTTTTTGGATACGTTTGGTTTTAAGGATATTTACTTTATTTGCGGACCACATGGTCATGTCATGTATACAGTGGCCCGAGAACGTGATTTGGGGACGAATCTTGGAATGGGGCAATATCGCAAATCAGGATTATCATCTCTTTGGTCAGCAGTTGTCCGCCAGAAAAGAATACAATTTGAGGATTTCTCTCAGTACGCGCCCATCGGGAAACCGGCTGCCTTTGTTGGCGCACCTTTAATGGACGAAAAAGGAAAAGTGATTGCTGTTATTGCATTGCAAATTGATCCCTCACGAATTGATACCATCATGCAAGAAAAGACCGGAATGGGAGAATCAGGTGAATCCTATCTGGTTGGTGATGACTATTTGATGCGATCATCATCGCGATTTGAATCAACCTCAACAGTTCTGGTCAAAAAAGTCGAAACCACTGCGACAAGAAATGCAATCAATGGGCAATCGGGTCATGAAATTATTAAGGATTATCGCGGGGTAAGAGTATTAAGCAACTATTATCCAATGCAGCTGGGCCAAGAGTTGGGATGTGATTTTGAGTGGGTCATTGTTGCTGAAATTGATGAAAGTGAAGCCTTTGCCCCAATCAATCAATTGCTTCAAAAAACCATATTATCGGCTTTGTTTATTTTGATCGTTTCTTTCTTTATAGGATACATTGCGTCAAAATCCATTGTTGTTCCAGTAAAAGCGTTATCGGAAAATGTCAGGATGATTGCTGAGGGCGATTTAACAGTTTCCATTGATATTCAAGATCGTGAGGATGAAATTGGTGTCATGATCAAAGGGTTCAAAGAAATGCTGGATACACTTCGGACACAAACCGGTGAAATGCTTGAAGGTGCCTCAACACTGGCATCATCTATTAGCCAAATTTCAACCACAGTTTCACAAATGGCAACCAGTTCTACCGAGACATCATCATCTATTGCAGAAATCACAGCCACTGTCGAGGAGGTTCGTCAGACTGTTCAAGTGTCCAGCCAAAAAGCCAATCAGGTGGTAGAAGTGGCCAGAAAAGCCTCAGATATCTCAGAATCTGGCAAAAATGCCACTGAAAATACAGTCCAGGGAATTAAACGCATTAAGGATGAAATGGAATACATTGCAGACAGTATTGTTAAATTGAGTGAGCAAACCCAGAGTATTGGTAATATTATCAGTGCAGTTAATGATTTGGCCGATCAGTCCAATCTACTGTCGGTTAATGCCAGTATTGAAGCGGCCAAAGCAGGAGAGCATGGAAAAGGCTTTGCTGTTGTAGCTCAGGAGGTTAAATCCCTCGCCGAGCAATCCAAAAATGCCACCAATGATGTCACCTCTATTTTGAGTGATATCCAAAAAGCGACCAGCGCAGCAGTGATGGCCACTGAACGCGGTGGCAAGACAGTAGAAGAGGGCGTTAACCTTTCCGCTCAGGCAGGAGAAGCCATCGGTATATTATCACAAAATGTAACCGAATCATCACAATCAGCTCTTCAGATAGCCAGTTCAACCCAGGAGCAATTGATTGGCATGGATCAGCTTGCCGAGGCCATGGAAAATATCAAACTGGCCAGTACTCAGAATGCTGATGGCGCCAACCAGCTTGAAGATTCTGTTAGAAATCTTGACAGCCTGGCCAAAAAAATGAAACTCATCACTGCTAAATTCAGAGTATAAAAAATAAGGTAAGTCATGAAAATTAAAGGTGCAATAATAAAGGAACAAGGTGTCAAATTTGCGATTGTAGAAACCACAACAGAAACACTAAAATCTCAGCCTGATATGAATGAAATCAAGCAGATATTTGCCCCTCTTTTTGGTGGTATACCGGTTGTTTTTATGGCAAAAAATGCCAAAGGCACACCAGTATTCGTTGGACGACAAGACATTGTCAATTTTTTATCCAATGCTGATATTCGAAAAATTCCCTGGCGAGAATTCAAGGCTTAACAAACAGTGTTTTTTGTTCTTTTAGAGACGTAGTACAGCATATCATGGAATTATCTCTTAGCCCCTATCGGGGGGGCTAGAGATAATTCCTTATTCTTTTTGTATGTCCGACTTTTTGGGAATGCGCCCTTATTATCAAGGAGATCGTAAATGAAAATCAAATTATTTGGAATGACATGTACCTGTATGATATTCTTGTTTTTTTTTGCATCGGTTCAGGCAGCTACAAATCTGCAATTAACTGATGATTTAAATGCAATCAAAAAAAAGCAATCAGATATCTACAGCTTGCTCAGAGGAAAAGCTTCCAAAGCCGGTGCCAGACATATTATTCATCTGATTGAAACCCTATCAGAAAACAAAGTGGATAAAGAAAGTCTGGAACAATCTGTTCAATTATTGCAAGATGAGATTCTACAAAATCGAAAATTATTGAAGGTTGTTGAGAAACAATACGAGTTGTTGTCATCGGAAATAAAAAAAATATCAAATAATTTAATTAATATCGCCTCAGAGGCTTCACCCCATCAAGAAATTCAAATACTGGCAGAAATCAAGAATGAACAAAAAAATATTAAAGAACGAGTTATTGAATTCGATAATCAACTCCAAAAAATTTCTACACAATATGTCACTTCTTCCGCCAAATCGACAAGTCGCCACCAAACAGACTTCTCCAAACTTATATCGACCCAATCAGAACTGAGTGACACTGTTTCTGTTTTAAAAGAAGATGTTCGGAAAACCAAAACAATTGCGCATAGATATCTGATGCTGATGTTTTTCTTTTTTGTTCTTATCATTTCGGCTTTAGGCGCATGGATGTATTATTTTATAAACCAACAAAAGCGATTACAAGAAGAAATACTTGACAGTACCAAGGTAATTGTAAAATCTCAGTTCGAGCGTCTACTCGAACAACTGTACACTGAAGAACATGAAGATGGTCGCTTGACTGTTGATGATTTAAAAAAGATGTCCGAACGAGTCAAAAAGAAGGTCATTCGGCAAAACTGGGCAAAGCGGAAAGTTGAGGAAAGGCCTGCTTTTATTTAAATGAAAAAATTAATATGAACAAAAAAATAATCAAAACTCATACCGAATCCCCACACCCACACCATTGGACGCTCCTTTTACGCCATTAAACAATTTATACGCCCCAGACCGATGATGCACACGGGTCATTAAATGAAAATGTTTATACTTCGGTAAAGTAAATGTAAATTCAATGGCCAGATAATTCAAAAAATGAGATACCTTTTCATTGTGTTGTTGTTCAATATTGGGTGTTTTGGTGGCATAAGATAAACCTTCGCCAAAAGCGAAAGTGGTTGGAAGGATATGGTTCCAGGGAAATGACATCCACCGGGCAATAAAAACTGCATTCCATTCCGCATGGGTTTGGTCGCCAAAGTGCTGCACAGCCTGTGCTTCCAGCTCAAATACCAGATGGTCGTTGTACTCATAAAATCGATTGCCCAGAGCAAATGCTGTCAATTGATAAGATGTGTCAAACTCTGCGGATAGTAAAAGAGCATCCTCAATTCCTGGGCCAGCAAGAACTGCATGGTAAAGAAGCGTGTACCATCTTGCATGAATGGAACTGACTGACTGAAAGAAAAGAACAATAGTTATGATAACGATGGTCAAATACTTGATCTTCACTTTATACTATACTTCCTAAAAATTTTTCCGATAAATCGCCACCTGTTCATCCAGAATTTCTCGAATAATATCCATATTGGTCATGGGATTCATCAATACCGACCGAAGCACTACCTGTTTTAGCCCATTCTTTTCGATGGTTGTTCTGGATACGAAACTATTACCCGCTTGCCGCTGAAGACGTTGCAGCCGAAGATTGACTTCATTGATTTGCTCACTCAATTCTTGTTTGCGGTCAAGGTTTGCTTCGGGCCATTCTTCTTGAATATATTCAGGTACAACACGATAAGTTAAGATATTGAGTTGCGGTTCTGAAACCAGCTCAAATAAAGGTCTTTGTTGAATTTCTTTGGCAAACTGCCGGGCGAGTTCAATACCATGATCGATCAGCAAAGCATAGCCATTTTTTCCCATAATTTCAAGAGCGTTGCCCAGAACCAGTGAGCTTGCCGCACGAGAGCCAACAATGGAGCGAATACCCAAATCTACCGATCCAGGCCGATTGACATATGCGGAGTGGTAGGCCACAGCATCCATTGCCTGGGGATCCCGAAAGTAAACCATCCCACAACTCATGGGCATATAGAACTGCTTGTGGCCATCGATAATCACTGAATCTGCTCGCTCAATTCCTGATAACAATTTTGAATATTTTTCAGATACCAGGGTGGGGCCGCCCCAGGCAGCATCCACATGAAAATGGATGCCATATTTATTACAGATATCGGCAATGGTATGTATTGGATCAATGGTTCCGGTTTCAGTGGTGCCTGCAATGGCGACCACTGCAATAATGGCTGCATTTTGGTTTTGCAATTCCTGAATTTGTGTGTCAAGCAACTGGGTATCCATTTGGAACTGATCATTGGTTGGAATGCGTATTACATTTTCATTACCAATGCCTAACACACCACCCGCTTTCCGAAGTGAATAATGGCCCATCCTGGAAACCAGTATCACCGCGCGATCTTTACCATAAACCTGAAGCGCACGGGCAAGACCTTCACTCTCAATGCCTTTAAAGCTATCAGTTATCGAAAATAATTGATTCCGCGCAACCCATAGCGCTGTCAAATTGGCAAGGGTGCCATCCTCCACAAAAGCCCCCAAAGTACTGGTGGGGTTCTGGATGTGGGCATCGTAGAAATCATCATTTTTTTGAAATACCAGGCGATGAATTTTAGCAATCAACTGCCTTTCCCATATCGATACCACTTTTGAGGTTTCCAGCTTCACCACATTTTGGTTCAAGGCAGAGACAATGGTATGAAGATGCACCATAAAAAATGGAATTGCAGATGTCATATGGCCAATAAAATAGGGCGAGGCCACATTAACTGCATGGGGCGCAATGTCATATATTACGCTCTTGATCACATCAGCCAGCTTTTGGGCAGGATCTGAATTAATTGTACTGTCCATGTAGCGATCGGATAATTCTTGAAGGCTGGCATCTTCAGTTATGCCGACATGTTCTTTTAAAAAATCGTGAAGGCCAAACAGAATCTGCTCCATGTATTTTACCAGCCGAACCCTGGCAGGGTCATCCGGTCGGATAAATATACGATGCAAAGCATCCCAGTTGGCCACCAGTGATGCTTTGGATTGTTTTTTTTTGAGTTTCATTTCAAGCTTCCTGTTACTGTTCTTCTGTGATCACTGCATTATTGTCTATTATATTGTCATTACTAAACGCATTGAGTATGTCATATCCTTTGAGAATATCCAGCGCACGTGCAATTTGGTAGTCAGTCAACAGGTCCTCGGTGCGAAGCTTACCATGACGCATGGCCTGTCTTTTTTTGATGGACTGAATCTGATCTTTGGATGGCTTTTCTGTGGATATATCCTTATCTTTTGATTCACCATCAATTTGAGGTTCTGCCTCAAGATGATTTTTTAAATCTTTTTCCTTGATTACTTTGGAAGCCGGTCGTTCTTCAGTTTTTAACCGAACATATCGCGAAGAAACTGTAATATCCGGAATAATCCCTTGTGCCTGAATCGATCTGCCATTGGGTGTGTAATATCGGGCAATGGTGTATTTTAAGCCATAGCCATCACGCAAAGGTTCAACTGTTTGTACCGATCCTTTACCAAATGATGTAACGCCTAGAATCAAGGCGCGTTTATGATCTTGAAGCGCACCTGCGACAATTTCCGATGCACTGGCGCTTCCAGAGTTAATCAGTACAACAATAGGATAATCAGATTCTGAATTTTCATGGTGCGCATTAAAAACGCGATTATTATCCTCAGATCTTCCCTTGATCGTTACAATAACGCCTGTTTCTATAAACAAATCAGCCAATCGAACTGCCTGGTTCAACAAACCTCCTGGATTGTCACGTAGGTCGAGAATCAATCCTTTAAACATAACAGTTTCGGATCTTAAGCTATCTAGGGCATCGATCACTTCATCAACAGTTTTATCTCGAAAATTGGTTACCCAGATATAACCATAGCCATCATCGAGAATTGCCGATCGGACACTTTCAATAGGAATGATATCACGAATAATTTCAATATCTAAAAGATCAGGTTCCCCCTCACGTGCAATAGAGATTACAACAGACGTTCCTTTTTTGCCCCGCATTTTTCGGACAGCTTCCCACATTTCCATATCTTGCGTCGGTTCACCATCGACTTTTATAATTTGATCTCCAGCCTGAACGCCTTTTCGATATGCTGGTGTTCCCTCAATTGGTGAAACGACTGTCAGCACCCCTTTTTTCATGGTAATAACGATACCAATTCCGCCAAATTCGCCGTGGGTATCAATTTGAAGCTCCTCAAATGCTTCTGGCGGCATAAATGAAGAATGTGGATCCAGGGAACGAATCATCCCCTGAATTGCACTGTGAACCAGTTTTTTTGTATCCACAGGATCAACATAGTTTTCTTCCACAAGGGAAATGATATCGGTAAACAGTTTTAGGCCTTCATATGTCTCTTCTTTATCCGCAAAAACGACAGATACGCTGGTGATGCCAAGAAACAAAATGATCAATGAAAGAATTAAATTAATTTTATTTTTCATAACTTTTCCTTATTGAATTCCAAAAAATCGTTTAATTTAGCTCTCCTTGAGCCATTTAATGGGATTAATGGGTTTTCCATGATGTCGAACCTCGAAATACAAACCAGGGCCGACCATGGAACCGGTTTCACCCAATGTTCCAACAACTTCCCCTTTTTCTACAGGCTCGCCTTTTTGTTTGAATATTTCATCTGCATGCGCATAAACGGTATAGTAACTATCACCATGATCTATAATTATCATATTGCCATAACCCTTAAACCATTCTGCATACAGGATTCGTCCAGGGCAAACCGCTTTGATCGGCTCCCCTTTTTCAGCAATGATATAGACGCCATTTCGAAACCGGGTAATTCCGAGCTTTTCATTGGTATACTTACCATATTTATTGATAACTTTGCCTTTAACTGGCAATCGCATTTTAGACCGATTTTTTTTGAATGTTACTTTTTTTTGTTTATTTTTAATAATGGCAATTCGAATATCATCAATTGTTTGGTCCAGCTTGTTGGCCGATTGCTTTAATGCGCTTACCGCTTTAGCAGCCAGGTGTTTTTGATTTTGAATATCTTTTAGTATGTTGGAACGTTCTATTTTTTGTGATTGCATATGGGCATGTATGTCTGATACCCGATGTTGCATTTCTTTTTTTTGGCTGCGCTTTTTTCTCAAATCTGCAAAAAGGTTTTCAAGATGTTTCTTATCAGTCATCAGGCGGACACGCATTTGGTTGTCATGATTGAGAATGTAAGATAAATACTTGTATGATGCAAATATATCGGAAAATGAATCTGCATGATAAAAAATCTGGGATGCCCCAATTCGTTTCAATTTATACAAGGCAACCAGTCGTTTATTAACATATGTTTCTGTTTCTGAAATCTTCTTTAGCAAAATTTCGCTTTTATGTTTGGTCGATGAAATTTTTTTATCAATGGCTGCTATTTCAGTGGATAGGGCCGATAATTTCATGGAATACTCATTGATTGATCGATCCACATCATCCAATTCCTGAATAATATCCTGCTCTTTTTTACTCGCACGTTTCAATTGTGCTTTTTTTTCAGAAATTTTTTGTTTAATTTCCTGTTTTTCCTGCTTAAGGGCATGAATTTGATTATGTTGCTTGCTATCCGGATGAAACTCAGTGGATGATTGTGGTTTGTTTGGTTCATTTGCTTTAATGACGTTATCAATATTTTGTTCAGGCAATATTTTGACATATTGACGGGCCACATAACCAATTTGATTATTGTGTCGAATAAAAAGCCATTTGGTGTCCGCGGAAATAATATGGACTTTCGAGCCAATACCCAGCTTACCGATGGGCGGCAGTGATGTTCCGGCAATGGGTCTGAAATTCAATCGATCGACAGTCGTTTTACCCACAGCCGGCTCAAACCCAATCACTTCAATAAATGCCCTGTTCACATAACCCATTTTTCCCAGATGCTTGATTTTAACCCAATCTTTTTGCGTTTGAATCACCAAGACGCGCATCCCTTTGTACAACAAACCAATGGGTTGATTTTTGAGGTTTGGCGATGGTCGGATATTCAGGCGATTTGATAAAACAATGCCATAGTTGTCGCCCCATGCATTAGTTTGCCCACCAATACACAGACAGAAAAAAATAATGACTAAACCTTTATAAATTGTTTGAGAGATATGTAACACCCTGCCCATCCTGTCAGCATACTCAAAAGAACCAAGATTCCAATGGTATAAATTGAGAAAAAGTGTGGATTGAATAAATCAGAGGACCACACCGGTAAATTATAAATGGTCAGATAGTAAAACAGACCATATAAAAAAGTCAAACCGATAATGCCGCCAATCAATCCTTGAATGACAGCTTCCATGTAAAAAGGAATTTTTATAAACCATTGTGTCGCGCCCACCAAACGCATGACAGTGATTTCATCCCTTCGAGAATAAAACACCAATCGAATGGTATTGGAAACCACAAACAGGCTGGTAACAATCAAGAGTGTTCCAATGGCCATACATGTAATCCGAAAAAAAAGCATAAATGAGGTAATCCGCTCAAGCCAACCCTTGCCATATTCCACCTCATTAACTTCAGGCATCTTGAGTAGATGATTGGCCAAATTTTCAATGGTTTCCCATGTGTTAACTTCGGGATCAACATGAATCATGAATGATGCTGGCAAAGGGTTTTTCTTTAAATGAGACAAAATACTGCCTTGTTTCATTTCGTTTTTCATAAAACGAAGGGCATCGTCCCTGGAAATGAATATCACTTTTTTTACACCATAAAGGGTTTCAATATGTTCCTGAATGAGACGAATATCAGATTGTTCCGCTGATGGTTTCACATAAGCCATTATTCGTATCCCTTCTTTCCATACATAAAATATCTGGTTGATGTTGGAAAAAAATAATCCAAAAGCCGCAGTAACCAACAGAGTCAGTGCAATCGTCAGTATGGTAACAATATGAAGCATTGGCGTAGCGATAAAATCTTTAAAAACACCTTTTAAAAAGCAATGAATGTAATTCATTATGTAACCTTCTGTTTAACGCTTGATACAAAAAATCAAGTTTTGTCTGATAACTTTAAAACCTAAAATAATAGCGTTTAAAATGAACAGTTGTCAAGCTTTTTATTGTCAAGATCCACTGATTTCGAGCTCTTCTGAGGGAGATGTTGATTTAATTTAACATATTGCAAAATTACCTGTTGAGCGGTTCTAATAGACCCAAAAAAATCACTTGGTGGGGACGATATTAACAGCCTTACCTCAAGTCCCCCCAAAGAGCCGATTCCACAAACATTTCACCCAGATCCATATCCGGACATGAAACAGACAGCGTATATTGATCACTGCTGCCTTCAATGTAAGGAAAAAAGCGAGAACGATATTTCAAGCCAGTGCGAATAATGTACTTTCCATCAAAATAATTTTGAATATTATAATCTGTAGGGGGCATGATCATATTCATATTTTTGTCTAATATTTCAATAAAAAAGGCCTGATTTCTAAATCCATTATATCCTGAGATAACACAATCTCCAGATAAGATCACCGGATGTACATTTTGATCATCCGGATCAGAAAAAATGCCTTTGAGTGTTATTTGTTTACCCATATCAATAGGGTGTTTATCAATAAACACTGGAAATGCTATCTGACTTGTTTTTTGATTGGCTGTGGCAGACACAGTAACTTGCGCAATTGTTTTCATACTTGGTGAATGGGGAATGATTGTTAATGCATTGTTGATCACTCTGGCTTCAATTTCCGGATGATCCGAACTGGCTGACAGGTAAATCGTGTCACCATCCGGATCAATCACATCCACCGGTATGGTCAATCGTTTGGAATTGATTCCCAAAATTAATGGAGGCATTTCTTTTTGAAACATTGGAGGCGAGTCAGTGTTATCTTGATAGAGCAAATCCTGGTCATGATCGAAGTCCGGACAAAATGTGTGAATGACATATTGATCACCAATTCCTTTTTGATACTGGTAGTACTTCGTTGAAATGGTTTGCCTTTGCCGGCTTTTTTGGGTTCGTGCGACTTTCAGTGACGTCTGAATTTGATAGATGCCCCGATCAAAATATCGTTCAATCTCCTGGTCGGTCACGCCTACAACGACATTCCCCTGTTTATCCAGAACTTGCATATAGAATGCCTGATTCATAAATCCATTGAATCCAGTGAGACGACATCGGTTTTCCAGGATCACCCGATGAACATTCTTGTCGTCTTGATTTTGAAATTCGCCTGGAATATCAATGTGTTGACCAAACCAGACCCGTTTTCCAGAAAACATAATATCAAATTCAAGTTGGGTCTGAATCCCTTGAGTTTCCGCAGTGACAACCAATTTTGTGGCTGTTGGTCGTTGATGATGCCTATTTCTGATCACCAGAAAATGGTCATTCATACTTGCACGAATCCCATTAGTTTCATTTGGATGAACAGACAGTCCCACAGGTAAACCGATTGGATGAAAAGCATCGATACGAATGGTGTGTTCATTGAAATTTCTGGGCAGAATAATGTCTAACTGCTTATTTTGAATAATCGGTGGCCCAATATCATCAGAAATGGCTTGTTTTTCATTGGTATCCATGACACCGGTATTAACTTGTATGTCATAGGCTTCAAAACCAGGGACTAATTCATAGCAATGGATGGACTGTTCTCTGTTTTGACACAGACTCACTGTTAGATGATATATATCTGGATCAAAATCATACTGAACGGCTTTTGACTTGGGTGCATAATCAGCAATCAACTGGTGGTATCGATCGTAAATTTGAATATAAAATGCCTGGTTGGCATAACCCCGATCTCCATGTATGACTGTTGGGCCTTTGAGCAGGATATTTTCATATCGATCCTGATCAGATTTGTTGTCAAAATAACCTTGGATTCGTGTGCCAGTGATCTGGTCATTCGTTTCCAAATTGGTTGCTGTGCAGGTGTCTTTTTTACAAGGCCGGATTGGGTAGTACAGCGTTATATGGCCAGTAAATCGATAGGTTTGCCCAATACTCCGCTGACTAGAAATGGCATCCAATGTAATCGGTTGCGTTAAATCATAAAAACGATCGTGCTGCCCGCCCCATCCCATATTTATATGATAAAGAGTTTTGCCATAACTGTGCGTTTTACCATCGATAATAGCCATGTGATCAATGGGCTGTCCTTGAATACTGACCAATAATGGGCGTTGAGAATCAAGCTCCTGATCAAGCAAGTGAAAAAAATTGGGGTTAGTGGATTCGATTCGCTCCATTTCCCTTGAAAAACCAAAAGCAGTGACAAATCGATTCATATCAAAAGCAGCACCGGATTGGGCATAGGGTCCGATTCCAAATTGTGTGTGATTGATCATACTGATATCTCGAATCAACGCCGCCAGTTCATCGATTGCATAATCCGGCGTATTCTGTGTAATGACTGCGGGGATTTTGTTCCAATACAATCGACGATCTAAAACAGCGGTAAAGGACTCTCCCTGCCATTGATGATGCACCACACCATGACCATGCAGCGGATATTGATAATAGTATAACATCTGGGCCAGAGCAATGTTGACACATCCAACCACCACGCGATGACCATCACGCATGGGCAATGCTTTATTAAATGGATAATGTTGATGCCATTGGGTCTTTAGCAAATATGGCGCTTTAATGTCTCTTTTTTTGGAGAGGCTGACCTGATTTTTTGAATTCATTGGGTTAGATGAAGTTGCTGGTAGAGAAATTGGATTTGTTGGCTCCCAATTGATATCCCATGTATTTTGGGAGTCATCTTGCGTACAAGCTATCAATGCCATGATAATCAGAATTGTCGTTCGTTTTTTCATGATACTTACCGCCTCCTTTTTTATATAGCAAAACAATTTTACGATTTTTTAAGATTGACATGCTTTCTTTGACAAAGCAATGGATCTTGAATGAAATATTCATAGTATGACCGGTTATCATGAGTATCATAGTCATTTTAAGCATTATTGCAATATGAATTTTTTTAAATCGAGGTCACTAAAGCCAGAAAACAACCGGATCAATACAGTCAGTCCGAGCGCGTACAAAAGAGCATTGGCAAACCACAATTGAAAAAAAATGTGATGGTGTATAATGGCTGGGAACTTTGTTATTGTGAGGAATACAAAAAATAAGCAAGGCAAGGGTTTAAGGAAAAAGCTGATTGTTAATTTTCTTCCCCCAACCTGTACATACGCCCGTCGAAAGCTTGTCAGTCATGGTATTTGAGTCCGAATAATGATATGATATAACTTTATCTACAAATCGATAAAAAGATATTTGTTTTCTAATATATAAATTTGCGCATTAACTTTCATTTCACAAATTGTTAGTATTGATTACGATCAAACTTCATAATAATTTCGGTTATATTCATGATTTAGTCCATTGAAATTATCAAAAAAATACAGACAATTTCATCTAAATTCTTGACAATACCGCCACTGATGTATAAAAACGCTACAAACAATAAACATTTGTAAAAGGGGAATATGATGGCTGAAGACAATAAACTTAACAACCAGGACGATGAAATCATTGATCTCATCGAAATAACCGAAGATGAAGAGGATGAACTGGATGACCTGGAACTGGTCGATCTTGACGAAGATTCAGATGATCTGGATTCGGATGATGCGCCGGAGATGATCGATCTGGATGATGAAGTTTCAGATGACAGTTCTGATGATATTACCCAGGATACCGACTCCCTCGTTGAACTGGACGAACCTATTGATGATGAGGATGCTGTCGATGTCATGGAAATAAGCGATGATGACACTACTGATGATGCAGATCTAGCTGACACAACGGATGACCTATCTGAAGATGATACAGATATCGCGGACGCTGATATCGATTCAGATACCATGAGTGTCAGCGATGACCTTGACGACTCAATTGATGAACCGATGGATGACGATCTTGATGGCACAATTAGTGACAGCAATTCTCTGGATGATGACCTTATGGAGGATATTGAAGACATGGATGATGTCGATGATATTGATGATATTGATGATATCGATGATATCGATGATATTGATGATGTCGATGATGTGGATGATATCGATGAAGATATTGAAGATATCGCAGAAGCGGATGATCTGGAGCAGCCCGATGAGCCAGTCTCTGAAACTACTGACAACACACCACCCGCGGAGCCACACATAGAAACAACGAAAGATGAACAGGAACAAACACCCGTCCAGGTTTCAATGACTGACGAAGAGGAACAACCACCTGTTCAGGTTTCAATGACAGACGATGATGATGACGATGATGATGAAATTCTCGAACTGACCACTCCGGCAGCTGCTGTGCCGACACCTGCACCAGAAATATCTGAAGACATGCTTAAAGAAAAAATTCGCGAAGTTCTGGATGAAATGATTGGGGAACGTTTGGATCAGCTTATGAATTCAATGCTGGAATCTGCGATTTCTCAGAAAATCCAGGAACTTCAGGATGAACTTTTATCATAAATTGCAAATTTTCGACTAACCCAATAGTTTATCAAAAGGAACGATGATTCCTTTTTGAAAAGAGTGAGTGCGAAATGTTAGATAAAACATACGAACCCCATGCGGTTGAAACAAAATGGTCTGAGTTTTGGATTAAAAACAATTTGTTTTCAGGGAAAGAGTCTTCAGATCAGCCTTCGTATTCAATAGTAATACCACCGCCAAATGTTACAGGTATATTGCATATGGGGCATTCATTGAATGTTGTAGTGCAAGATATCATGTGTCGGTACCACAGAATGAAAGGATTTAATGTACTTTGGGTTCCAGGTACCGACCACGCAGGTATTGCAACTCAAAATGTTGTTGAGAAACAGTTGACACAAGAAGGCCAGGATCGCCATCAGTTAGGGCGCGACGCATTTATCGAACGCGTTTGGGAATGGCGAGAACAGTATGGTAGAGCGATTGTCAATCAACTCAAGCGATTGGGAGTTTCCTGTGATTGGGAACGTGAACGTTTTACAATGGATGATGGCCTTTCCAAAGCGGTTCGCAAAGTATTTGTTGAATTATATGATGCGGGTTTGATTTATCAGGGCGACTATATTACCAATTGGTGCCCCAGATGTCACACTGCACTGGCAGACCTTGAGGTTGAACATGAAGAATTGGATGGTCATTTATACCATATTAAATATCCATTTCAGGGGTCGGATGATGGTCTTATTGTTGCCACCACCCGACCGGAAACCATGCTCGGCGATTCTGCTGTTGCGATTCATCCAGAAGACGAACGTTATGAAAACGCACCCAATGCTGTAAGCCTACCATTGACTGAAAGAACGATACCGGTCATAAAAGATGCATATGTGGATCAAAGCTTTGGCACAGGTGCATTGAAAGTCACCCCTGCACATGATCCCAACGATTTTGACATTGGAAAGCGACATAATCTGGATACCATTCGCGTAATCGGCGATGATGGCAAAATGACAGAACTGGCCGGCGCATCCTATCAGAACCTGGAACGTTTTGATTGTCGAAAACGTGTGGTTGCCGACCTGGAAAATTTGGGCCTGATGATCAAAATCGAGCCGCTCAAACATGGGGTTGGACACTGTTATCGATGCAGGACGGTGGTTGAACCCAATTTGTCTCGTCAATGGTTTGTCAAGGTAAAACCCCTGGCAAAACAGGCCATTGAAGCTGTTGAAAATGCTAAAACCCGAATCATCCCAGATACCTGGAACAAAACATACTATGATTGGATGCATAATATTCGGGATTGGTGCATTTCGCGTCAAATCTGGTGGGGACATCGTATTCCAGCTTGGCATTGCCAGACTTGCCAAAACACAATGGTGAGCATGGATGAAACAATTGATCGATGCTCAAAATGTGATAGTGATCAAGTGATTCAGGAATCCGATGTTTTGGACACATGGTTTAGTTCAGCCCTCTGGCCATTTTCAACCATGGGATGGCCTGAACAAACCGATCTGTTAAAAACGTTCTATCCGACCGCACTCCTCGTGTCCGGTTTTGATATCCTGTTCTTCTGGATTGCCCGCATGATGATGATGGGTCTATGGTTCATGAAAGAGGTCCCTTTTAAAGATGTTTACATTCATGCCCTGGTTCGAGACGAGAATGGCAAAAAAATGAGCAAATCCACAGGAAATGTTATCGACCCATTGGACATTATCGAACGATATGGTACCGACGCTTTCCGATTCACGCTGGCTGCCTTTGCTGCACAGGGTCGAGATATTCGATTGTCAGAAAAGCGTATTGGCGGATATCGGAATTTTATCAATAAACTCTGGAATGCCGCTCGTTTTGCATTAACTCACCTACAATCATTTGATCCACAAGAGGCCATAGAGGAACCATCACTACCAGACCGATGGATTTTGTCACGCCTGACTCGTGTTGCATCAGCAGTTGAATCCCATCTGGACACCTATAAATTCAACGAAGCTGCCAACACTTTATATCAGTTTGTCTGGCATGAATTGTGTGACTGGTACCTGGAAGCTATCAAGCCCATCCTTTATGATCGCGAAGGCCATAAACCTTCAACACTGGCTTGCTTAAACCAGGTCTTATGCAGCAGCCTGGGGATGCTTCATCCATTCATTCCTTTCATTACCGAAGAAATTCGCAGCAAACTACCGGATCCACCGGAATCATCGATTGTTTTTACAGATTTCCCAAACCAAATCAATGCACTGGATGAAAAAGCTGAAACATTGATGACGCTAATGATGGACATTATTACCGGTATTCGAAACATCCGCGGAGAAATGAATATCAGTCCATCGTTTACACTGGATGTCATCATCCACTCCCCAAACGCCAATATTCGTAAAGAAATTGAAAATCACCAAAGCCTGGTTATCAACCTGGCGCGTCTGAAATCCATGACGATCCAAAAACCATCGACTCGGCCAAAATCCGCGGCCACTGTAGTTATTGGAGATCATACTTTATTTGTTTTACTGGAAGGCGTAATTGACTTTAACAAGGAAACCGCCCGGCTGCAAAAAGAAATTGAAAAACTTGAAAAAGAAATGGTGGGAGTGAACAAAAAATTATCCAATGAGGACTTCTTGAGAAAAGCACCAAAGGATGTTGTGGACAAAGTTACTGAAAAACATACAACTTTGATGGAAAAAATGGATAAGCTGAGAGATAATTTGGAAAAAATTCAGAAAATTGGCAATATGTAGTACAGCAAGGCAGAAATAATGCCCCGGCCAGGACTGGGAATCTACAATTCTTGAGGCAATCAGAAGCTCAGAAGTTGTATTGGCTTGTTTCTCAAAAACTGCTTCAACCAAAAAAGGTTTTATAAATACCGAAGTAGAAAATGCTTTACATAGTTTGAAGTATCATCAAAATGGAATGAGTCCTGTTATTCCTGTTCGATTAGAAGAAACAGTAGTACCGGAAATACTTTCAAAGTTACAATGGGTAGACCTGTTTGAGAATAATGGAATGAACAAACTCATCAGTGCCTTACAAAAAATAGTCTCACTTTCTTTCTCAAAGGATACAAGCAATATGTAAAAATACCAATCAATTAACCACAAGAAAATACCATGAAACAAATCAAACAAGCCATAAATAACCTGACCCAAAACATGATTGATACAGAACAATCCACATTGTTCTCTTACGAAGAAATACTTGAACTAATTTACAATCATCCGACACAGGTGCTTCGAAATGTTTTTCAGGTTTTCCACGACATGGTGAAACATTACGTTGGTGAAGGCACCAACGAATACCCAGATGATCCGGAATCGATCGGCTATGTTTCTTATGATTGCAATCAATTATTTGTGGAGAATTCCGATCATCCATTTTTCGCCGACCGCCTTTTTGCCAATCGCTTGATTGCCCTTTGTGAGTCATTTAAGCGAAGCGCCCAGCAAAATAAAATTTACGTGTTCGAAGGACCTCCGGGGAGTGGGAAAAGTACCTTTTTAAATATTCTACTGATGAAATTCGAGGAATACACATCCACAGAAAATGGCTTACGATACGAGACAGTGTGGCGCCTGGATCCAAAACTATTGGGTGGTCATCACAAGAGACAAAGTAACCCAATGGTTAATAAACTGATACATCTCTTGTCTCAGGAAGAACCCGAAGTATCTCATGAAATGACAGAGGAGTCTGAATTTGCTTTTCGTGATGGTATCATCGAGGTGCCATGTCCCAGCCATGATCATCCTGTTTTGATGATTCCAAAGGATCACCGCCGCGCTTTTCTGGATGATTTGTTTCAAAATAATGAGGTTAAATGGAAGCTCTTCACTGAAAAAGAATATGAATGGATTTTTCGTGAAACAGCCTGCACCATTTGCAGTTCACTTTTTGAAGCGCTCCTGGATCGGCTGCAAAACCCTTTACAGGTCTACCAGATGATTTATGCGCGGCCCTATCGGTACAATCGAAGATTGGGAGAAGGGATTACAGTTTACAACCCAGGGGATAAGGCCATGCGAAAGCAGGTTCTGGATAACCCGATGATTCAAAAGCAGATCAATCGCGTCTTGATGGACAGTAACCGAGTGAAATACATTTTTTCCATTTATGCCAAAACAAACAATGGGATTTATGCCCTTATGGACATTAAATCCCATAATAAAGATCGACTGACTGAACTTCATAACATTGTCAGCGAAGGACTTCACAAGGTAGAAGATCTTGAGGAGAATGTCAATTCGCTTTTCCTTGCCCTGATGAACCCGGAGGACAATAAAAATATCTCGGATTTTCCATCATTTTCAGATCGTATAGAAATTGTCAATATTCCTTATATTCTGGATTGGAATACTGAAGTAGAAATTTATCACAACATATTTGGCAAGCATATCAATAATAGCTTTCTTCCGCGTGTGCTAAACAATTTTGCGCGCGTGATTATCTCTACACGGATGAAAACCGAGTCCCCAGCCATGCGTGAATGGATAGACAACCCTGATCGATACAATCTGTACTGTGATGAAAATCTCCAATTGTTGCGCATGGAAATCTATGCAGGTGTGATACCATCCTGGCTGACAGAGGAAGATCGAAAACGCTTTACAGCCAAACGCCGCCGAAATATTTTAGCCGAATCAGATCATGAGGGAATTACTGGTTTTTCTGGTCGAGATTCAATTAAAATTTTCAATGAATTCTACTCAAATTACTCTAAAGATAACCAACTGATTAATATGTCCATGTTGTATAAGTTCTTTTCAAAGTATAATAAAGAAAAGGATGGAGATGAAATATCCGAGTCTTTTTTATACTCACTGGTTCAAATGTATAACTACACTGTTTTGCAGGAAGTCAAGGAGTCCTTGTATTATTACAACGAGGAAGAAATCGCACGTCACATCAAACAATACATTTTTGCCTGCAATTATGAACCCGGAACACGTCAAACCTGTCATTTTACAGGGGAAATTATTGATATTAACGAAGATTTTTTTGTCAATCTTGAAAATCGTATTTTTCAACATGATAAAACCTATTTGGAGCGTCAGGTATTTCGAAATGATATTCAAAAGGAGTATACCTCAAAAGCGTTGACACAAGAAATGATAATCGATCAAAAAGAAATTGTAGACACAAAACTATACGCATCATTGCATGAACGATATGTCCACAATTTAAAAGAAAAAGTATTGGATCCCTTTCTAGAAAATCAGAATTTCAGAAGAGCGATTAAAGATTATGATACAGATGATTTCAAGGCATACGATAAACGCATTCAACATGATATTACTTTTTTGATCCAAAACTTGTGTAATAAATTCGGATATTCTGACCAGGGGGCAAAAGAGGTCTGCATTTACGTGATTGACAATGATTTGGCCAAAGCCTTTGGTAAGAAATAATATGGAACCTACAATTTATTTTTATTCTGATTTAGTTGCGAATGGCAATCAGGTCAGAAACCCAGTTTCCGGACCGGTCATTTTTTTGGATCGCGATGGCGTCATCAATGAAGACTCACCGGATTATATTAAGAATCGTAGTGAGTTTCACTTTATTCCGGGCAGCCTTGAAGCAATAAAGATATTCACCCAAAAAGGCTTTACCTGTATTGTCATTTCCAATCAATCCATGATTCATCGAAAAATTTCTACAATGGCTCATTTACTGGATATGAGCGAAATGATGCTGGCGCAAATCAATGCTTTCGGTGGCCAAATTCTGGATATCTTTTTTTGTCCCCATGCGCCGGATGAAAACTGTATATGCCGAAAACCCAAAACAGGTATGCTTCAAAAAGCATCATCTTTGTACGACATTGATCTTTCAAAAAGTATCATGATTGGCGACAACCTCAAAGATATCCAATGTGCCAACAATGCGGGATGTGCTCAGGCAATTCTGGTGAGGACAGGTAAGGGAAGTCAAATAGAGCCAATGTTAAAAAAAAGTCCGATAACAGTTGATTTTGTGGGAGATTCTTTAATTGATGTTTGCCACTGGTTAACAGTCAATGTGCCTAATGTGTATCAAGATGCTATAAATAATAAAGGTTGTGCGTGCTGATAGAAGTAATTGACAGGAGATCAAATTAATAGGAATAGGAGTATTTATGCTAGAACTTGATTTTATTGATACAGAAATTGGAAAAAAGGTGTTTGAAGAAGGAAAGATTATAGAAGCACAAAAAAGTATCATTGATATTATTCAGTTGCGCTTTGACTCTGTTTCTGATAGCGCTATCAATATCATACAGGAAATTGGCAATTTAAACCATCTCAACTTATTAAGAACTTACGCAGTTAACGATAAAGACAAAGATACGTTTCTCAATCATCTGATTCTGTATGCACCAGAAAAAAAATGGAGAAAAAGCTCCAAAAAAACGAAAAGAGGCACTGATGAAGCTTTTTTCGGATTGATGAAGGTGAGCGGCGCTGCGATTTTAAAACTAATTGGCATTGATCCTGTGGATGCTGACAACTACACATTTAAATCTATTGTGTTAAAAGAAAAAAAGCTTGAACCGGATATCGTCGGCTATCCTGTGTTTGAAAACAATAATCAAAAGGTTTTTTTGGAATTTCAAGCTTACAAGTATCCGTTCATCAAGTACAATCTCGTCTCAAAGATTTTAATGGCCTGTACTCAGGATCATGATAAAGGAAAAGTGATAGCAGTTATCATTTATACAGAACAAAAGTATAAGGATACTGCACTACCCATTCTGGCATTTGACAAATCTGTTGAAGAAGGACTTGATCATCAAATAAAGGAATTGGTTTTGA
>Ga0272440_1001077_pt1 | contig 22678 bp, 14 predicted proteins | sample SSMMMBAug17_FD_192440 | JGI IMG/M metagenome (GOLD analysis project Ga0272440, IMG submission 192440) | Marine sediment archaeal communities from Little Sippewissett salt marsh, Falmouth, MA, United States - SSM-MMB-Aug17 | ecosystem: Environmental > Aquatic > Marine > Wetlands > Sediment ...
AATAAAACGAATAAATACAATTAGTTGTATTTTGAGCTAATTCAATACAAATTATAAAAGCTAAATCGCTATTTGATAAATATAATATTTTCAAATTGTTAAATTGTCGAAATCTACGATAATAAGCACCTTTCTTTATTTATTTAAATTTGTTAATAATTATAAATATATTTTTTAATTATCTAATAACAAAAAAAACATTTGCCTGAGCCAGGTAGTTACTTTTTTGATCAGTGGAAACAACTTTTAAAGCATCATCCTGTCTGATAATAACATCAGTTTTATTTTTAATTTTATAAGCTTTAATGATTAAAGGATTTTTGCATGCCCAAGATTTTAACTGTGCCTTTGCTTTGTCTAACGAATTTGTAAAGCCTGCAATACCTTTTTCAGCGAGTTTGCTAGCAATTACATGGGAAGGCCCATAGATAATATTTTCTTTTTCATTTAATATCCTATTATTCAATGCTGGCATAAAGTTTTGTCCTTTAATGTCTATAATCAGGCTATCACCATTTTTTTGATGCAAGCTATTCTTATTCGAAGGTTTCCATTGATTGTCACTGGAAATAATTTTTTCTGACTGTAAAATTGGAAAAATATTTTTATAGATTGATTTTTGTCCTTTACTTCTTAAGTTCAAGCGCATACATACTTCTGCATATCTATGAGTTGTGTCATATCTTTCTCCACACTTCTGAGCACCTCTTAAGAAACCTTCAACACTTGTTTTCACTTTATCTTCTTCAAGCATTCCTATCTCAACAGTTGATGATCCAGTAATTGTTAAGCCTTTAAACTGTTCAAGAAGATCCCTTTGAGCATTAACTGTTGCTGAGCGTAATGCTCTATATCTGCTCTGATTTTCTTCCGAAGTTCCAGTGACTTCAATGTATCCCTTATTAAATATTTCATATGCCTGATCATAGTTTAAATAATCAGCATGTACCAAGGAACAGGAAAAAATAATTAACATTAAAAACAAATATATCTGTTGATTTATGTTTCTTTTCATTATTGACTCCTTTGTCTTAATTTAAATATTGCCAGTAAAAGACTTGCACCATCAACAGGATCATCAGGTCGGAAGTCTCCATTTAAATCATTTTCCATTAAATTTCTGTTTGTAACGATCATAATTGCATTAAACCATGGTGTATTTTGCTTTACATCATTAAATGGTGAAGATTCCATGCCTAACATTGATGTTGCCAGACTCTGATTATCAGTCAGCTTAATCAATATATCTTCCAAAATAAGAGCAAATTCCTTTCTGGTTATATTTTTTTGTGGATTAAAAGCAAAGGTTTTATTGACAGTTTCAAACACTGGTGAAAGACCTCTTATTTTTAATGATATAATTGTAGAAATCTCATTTTTAAAAGGATGATTGATAATATCAAGTGGTACGTTTTTAATTGTGTTGAAATCTTTATGTTTTGAAAAAAAATTAGTATTCAATTTTTCAATTTTTAATTCATGGATCAATAGCATTGACACATCAGCTCGTGTAACAGAGTTTTTTACTGCAATTTTTCCTGCTATTTTTGAAAGGGTAAATCCCTTTGATGCATGAACAATACATTGTGTTTTTTTAAGTAACTGATCTGCTTTTAATTTCCACATAGCACAATCTCTTGCCATTAAAACATTTGAAAAGTTTATTGTTGCTTCTTTGAATTTATGAGCTTCCATATAAGCGATTCCAATAAAAAAATCTGCTGCTTTTATATTTTTATAATAAGGAAGTTGGGATGAATTGATTTTTTTATTAATTGCAATTTGATAGGATTTTACTGCTTTTTTAAGCCATTTTTCATTCTTTAATATTGTATACACTCGAATTGCTGTAACATGAACAATAAATGATGTTAGTGTATTATCAACCTTTTGTATAGCTTGCTTAAGATATTGAAGAGCTCTTTTTTTATTAGACTTTCTAATATTAATATGTGTAACTTTAACTGATTGAAGCGATTTTATTGCATATATCAAAGATTTTGCAGCTATTGATGGTGCATGGTTATTATTTAGTTGTAAAGCGCGATTGATTTTGGCATTTGCATTGTTTATATCATTTTCCAATATAAGCTTCATCCCTCTTGCATAATGATAAACAGGATTATCAGTATATGATATCTGTTTTATAGTTTGTTTATTAGTTTGACATCCCATAATTATTGAACAAACAAATAGAATCACTAATAAAATTTTTATAAATTGATCAATCATTAATATGCCTTTTTACCTTTTTATATTAATATTATCTATTTTCCAGAAAAGATAACTCTTGCCCCTTTAAAGCTAATACTTTTAAGATATATTCCATGCTTTTTGGTAATCATTCTGAAATGCTGCCTTAAATCTGATGGTGCTTCTTCAGAATAAATTGAAAGTTCAAGGTATTGATTAAACTGACTTTCAATTTTATAATCCCAAGACATTTCATGCAAAAGATCAATAATCTGATCTTGTAATTCAAGGTTTAGGTTTTGAAAAATAAAAACAGTAAATTTTGAACGATTTTCAGTAAATTGCTTTACAATTTTTTTTACTAATTTTTCAACTGCAATAGGAGCAATTTTTTCTGCAATTCGTGCAGAAGCATCCTCAATATTATAAATTGTTCCTATATGGATATCATTTTCTTTTTCTCTGACATATGCAAATAATTCCCCAGTAGTTATATCAAAAGCTTTTAGATCAATTTTTAAGTAAATAACAGATCCATTAGCTTTTTTTAAAGTATTAAGGTCAGTACTGATAAGAACGACTGCATCAGCTCTTTCCTGTTGTGCAAGTTCAATTGCATTTTTTTCATTTATAATATGATCAATAATCTGATTACGAATTCTCTTTAGTTGATTCTGTAAAAATACTTGAAAACTGTATTCCCTGAGTTTATCCTGAACAAGATTCATGATCGTATTAGCTGTTTTAGAATTATAAGATATCTTAGACATATGTTGATTGTACATAACAATAATACGACGATTATCAAAGATCATATTTACAAACGTTTTTCTTGCTAAAGGATCTTTTATATATTCTTCTACAACATTTTTTATCTTATAACCATCAACAAGAACATCAAGAGAAACACAAAAAGAATTATCTGAATGTTTTGTTATATCCAAAATATTAGCATGTTTTACATATCCAACACTTTCAGTTGAGATAATATCAGAAACCAGTTTACCCATTGAGACATTTGTTTTAGAACTAATATATGGGCCAATTTCTTGTTCAATAGCATTTCTCAATGCATCACTTTTTGCTGACTTTTTGGAATTACCACAACCTTGCGTAATAATAGCAAATGCATTTGAATAACTTATCAACTGAAAAAAGATAAGAGTAAAAATAATTTTTAATAATCTTAACCTCATATTGCTTTTTTCCATGTTTAAATAATTATTCCAAACCCTCAAGCTTTTCAAAAGGGCCGCCATTAACGAATAATTTTTTTTGATTTATTTTAAATCCATTAAAAATTGAACTGTAAAAATATGAGTCACTGAGTATAACATTTTCACCAAGATTAAATTTTTTTGTTAAAATATATTCATAAAAAAACTCATTTTTTTCATCTGATATTAGTTCCATATTTGCATTCAAAACTTTTAATTGATTTCTGGAAATAAAGTGGTTTTCCATTTGAAGTTTATTGTCTACTTTGTTATTCAACTGCCAGTTTAAATTATTAACTTGAAAAACAATGCTTAGGCCATCAAAAGATTTAAACTGCTTTTTATTAAAATCAGAAGAAAACTTTCTCGCCTTACTAAGATCATCTCCTGTTACTGTTTCAATCATATCTCTTGTAGAAATAGTTTTTTCTTTAATTTTCCCTTTTTCATTTATAAAAACTTGTGCTCCTTCAAAAATAATGCTCATTAACTGATCATACATGTTTTTCATCCATATCCCTTTATCTGGTCTTAAAGATTTGTAATGGTAAGATGCAACAGGAGGGAACATAACAAAACTACTTTTTTCCCGGCTCAGTGATTGTTGAGAGAGTTTAATTGTTGCCCAATATGCGATAATATTCGAGTATGCTTCAGGGTCTCTTATTTTTACGTGATACTGTTCATTTTCTATATCAGTTTTTATGCATGTATATGCATAATCAGGGATGTGTACAACAGCTTTAATACTTTCAGTTTTGTCATCAATATCTTTTAAAGCAGTTTCCAGGGCTTTCCCTTGTAATATGTAATCAACATATTCAGGTAATCTTGTTTTAAATATTTCCTCAATCTTTTTATCAGCATTTTCAAATAAAGTATCTGAATAGTTGTTAATATCCTTTTGTTCTGTAAAACCATCTAATTGTTCGATAAACTGGCAATTATAGATAATATGCCGATTTGCATAATGATAAATATAAAAAGAAAGCAAAACATATACATTTACCTTTGTTAAACCTGTTCTTTGCGTTTCATATGTATGTATTGCATGGTCAACAGTGAAAAATGCAATTGCCAGAGTATTATCGTCTATATAGTTTTCAAATCCTTTTTTACCAAACAATATGTGATCCTTTTTTGTTTTCCATGAACTATACGAAAAAAAATCTGTTTTATAAACACCTGAATATTTAGGATAATTTGTCTGTACATTATTAAATTTTTCACGGACATCTTCATTTACAGTTATTGCCCTTGCTGCTTTTGCACAGATATCATATATTTTATTAACCCTGTTTTGTTCAGGAGTTCTACCATTAAATATGCCGATATACATAACATTTAAAGGTTTTTTTGAAATTGACTCAGAACAATATACATGATGATTTGATAATAAAAAATAAGCAATGAAACTAACCAGAAATAAACGATTTATTTTAATTTTTTTCATTTTTGACCATCCCTTCCTTAATTATTTTCCAGTCATTATTTTCTTTTTTCAAAACCAGATATTTTAACACCTGGTCCTGATAAGTATTAGATTGATAATCCTGATTAAATTTTACAATTGCATTTAAGCAGCTATCAAAATTAATTTTTGTATTGTAAACCTCTATAGAAATATACTCTCTGTTTAACCTTTCCCTTCTTAATTCTTTCCATTCAATAATAGAAAGTCCTCTGTGAGGTTGAAACTTATTACTGTAAAATGAGAGATATTCATCTACAGTCATTTCTGTCCACATTTGTTTCCATTTGTTGATTATATTTTTTATCTCAAGGCGATTATTTTGTTCTAAAGATGGATCGTCCGCCCACTCCTCACAAAAGACTTGATCTTTCGACATTGGAGTTGTAGTATCTCGACTCTTATCAGCAATCTCCTCAGTCTGTTCAGATTTCTGCTTATTTTTTACAAGGATTGTTGATTCTTCTAAAGTCAAAGGGTCACTGCAATTTTCATGTTTTATAGCAGAATTATTAAGTGCATTTTCTATTAATTTTTTTTGTGCTGCAATCTTTGCTTTATTATCCACTCCAATATTAATTATTCTAGTTCTTTGTATTTGATCGGATAAACCTAAGTTCATCTCATCATTTGCTTTTTTGATAGCTTTATTAATCATGTTATTTACTGATTCGTAAGTTAACTCTATCTTTTTTTTGTCTTCTTCAGCTTCACCTCCTTTATCATCGAATTCATCTTCTATTTCTCCTTCAATAACCCCAGGATTTTTTTGCTGTCCCTGATCTTCATAAGTTGTTTGTTCTATTTTGCTTGCTTTTGTTGCACAACCATAAACTATAAAACAAATAATAATAATTAAAAGACTATAGAAAAATGCTTTTTGTTGATAAAATTTCATTTTATTCCTCCTAATAGAATTTTTATTATCACTTTCAATTCAATAAATTAAGTATTTGAATCTGCAGAATTTATATTCCTAACTGCTTCTTTAATTGAATTGAAAATCGAATCAATCTGATTATTTACCATATCATAATTTTTATTGGCATTATTCAATGCTTCAGCAACATCATCAATGTACACATTTGCCTTTGTAATTTGTTCTTTATGATGCTTTATCGCTTTAACAAAGTGTGCAATATCTGATAAAATATTTTTCAAATCTATTATATTATCTTTATTGTTCCATGGATCTTTTGCAAGTTGTTCATAAAGATCAGTAACTTTATTTTTTTGAAGTGCGAGAACTGCCAGCATTCTGGTTCCATCTTTGAAAAGTTGTTTGCTTTCTTTGTCAGCTTCTATATCTACTTCCTTCAATAATTTAAAAGTTTCAGAAGAATTCTTGTTCATTTTTGTTATAAAGGCTTTATTTTTTGCAAGTCCATTAACAACAGGAAACAAAATTTTTTCTTTAAATTCTTCTTGAGAATCTTTCAGCATGCGAGCATATACTCCATGCTCGGTAAGAAAAGCTTGCTTTATTGTTTCTGTTTCTTTGTGAAAAATGTTTAAGTGTTTTTTTTTGAGATTATATGAATTTTTGTCAATATCTATACCTGCATTTTCTTCCATCCAGCTAACATCTGTTTTTTTTGCATCAAACTCATCCATGCTGTTGTTATATTTTGATTTCATTTTACTAAACTGTTCAAATACTTTTTTTGAAGTGTCATTGACAACCTTTTTACCTTCAGCAAGGCTACTAAATATTTGAGATACATTTTCTATTGCCTCGTTTGAAGATACTAAAACAATGTTAGCAACATCAACTGCTCCTTTAGCTTTTTGGATCATATTTATGCCACGTGTCTCAATATCTTTTGCAGGCATAATTTCTTGTAACATTGATGCAATCAGCTCATTAGCATTTTCAACTTTTTGTACTTTACTGGTTTTAGATTGTTTTTTAGTAACACCTGGAACTTCTGGAGCACCTGGAACACTTTTTGGTAAATTAAAACCAAAACAATATGCCTGGCCCTGAAAAAAGTGACCACAAAAGACTAAACAAATAAGAATGCTTAAACTTTTGCGTGAATTTAAATTTAACTTCATAATCATTTTCCTCCTTATTGTTTTTTCTTATATTTCCATTTAATTTTAATCATTACAGTGGACATATTTTAATATTTTGTTCATCTATTATATTAATATTATAACCAGTTTTTTTTAACTGTTGATAAATATGTTCAGCAAGTTCTTCTGTGTTTTCAAATCGTTCCTGATTACGACCATGAACATTTGTAAATCGTCTTTTTTTATTTTTAATAAGTTTAATGTCACCAAACTTTTTTAAAAAATTTTTTAGTTTTTGAACTAATCCAAAATCATCTATATCGCAAAAATCTATAAAAAATGGTTTTTCAATAGTCATATAGTAGCTGCCTTGTCTGTTTTGCGTATTAATAAAATATTTATTCAGATCAATATTTTTATTAACTAATATATGTAAATCTTCAATATTTTTTATATTTCTTACGTTCTTTAATACATAGAGTCCAGTTTTTAATCGGCTTAACGTTCCCAATTGTTTGATATAATCTTGAAATTGATTTAATTCATCAATGTCGCTGATATTTAAAAATTCAATATGATATTCAACCATTTCATTAAGCAATAACAAATGTGACAAAATATCATTATAAAATACCCTTGTAGCAGTGGTATCAATAAGACGATCCAAAGCAGGTTTTAAATTAATATCACTTTCACGAACTTTATGCGAGTATAGTGGGAATTTTCTTCCATTACTGGTATTAATAATTGAACCTGTTACAGTTGAATCCAGATAGTAGACATTATTCATCTTTTGCTGATTTGTGATATTAACAACACCAGAAATAATGAAAGCAATTTCATCATCGCGAGCAATTTTTAAAAATTCATTTGTAGGCTTCCATTGATTAGAATATATTTTTTCTGAAATTTTTTGCAGACTTAATGATTTAGAATAAAAAGATTCTTCATTGGAATATAAGTTTATATTATATTTACTCATTAATTTTTCAATTGCCTGGTTAAAAATGTTAACTTTTTCATTTAAAATGGTATTGACCTGATCTTTGATTAGAGCTTTGCCTTGATTATCTTTGTTCAATAAATGTGTTTCATTAATATTTTCAGAGTTTATTTTTTTCATAGCCATATTAATTATTGTATTATCTGAAGATGATAATAAAAAATGAGTTTCTATTTTAAACGAACCAAGGTTTTCTTGTGTGATTTCAGAAATAATGTCTTGTATTTCAGCATCAATTAAGCCTGCATCAACATAAAAATTAAGATTTGCCTCACATACTTGAGAATCATCATGACAAGAAATAAAACCCCTTGGTCTTCCTATAATGAATTCTTTAAGCTCAGATAATTCTTTCTTCTTCATCATCTTAAACACAGGTGATTTCGGTAATAGTCCATAATTCGTTAGCATCTGACCAATTGCATTTGTATATGCATTGTTTCTTGCATCTGTCTTTGTTTTTCCAGTTCCAATAACTTGATTAAGTTCTATTTTTATTTGAGCTTGAATTTTATGATCATTACTTTTTTTTACTTGAAAACTGTTATCTCCATTGTTAATGCTATCATTTTCTATTTGATTTTTCCTATATTTTTTTTGTTCTATTTTTGGTTTATTTTTATCTATTATGGTGTCTGACTTGATAGTTTCGGATTTTCTGCTATTAATTTCTGATTGATCAGGGGGATTTGATTGTGAAGTTGCACAACCTGCGATTATTGCTAATATTGAAATCAATTTAAAAAGCTTCATTTTACCTCCATTCATAATGTGACAATAACATTAAATTTAAAATCAGAATTTGTTATTTGTTAATATATACAAAATTTGTATTATAAATTTCCAAAAGCTTATAAAAATAATCTATTTAAATCTCTGTTTATATTTTATAAAAAAAAATTGTTTTTAAATGCTCAAGTGAAAAATTAATTCCCTGGCTCTATATTTCACCAAAAGAGATTCATTTTTTTTTATTAAATATTTGACATATCATTTAATTTTTTTTATATTTTTTAATTTTTATGTATTTAAATAAATATCATTTTGATAATGAAAATTTACAATATGTATACATTCTACTTTATTGGAATTTTTTCAATCTGAAATCAATTTGGATCTTGAACATTTACAAATAGGAGATAAAATAGCTTATGAATGCTATCAATCAAGAAGGGTACATATGGGAAAAAGCTGAGAGTAGTTTTGTCATAAAGGCAAAATCTCTACTTCAATATATTAAAAGAAAATTGCCAAAAACATTTATTATGGACAACTATAATAATAATGACCTAATAAAAATATTAAACGATAATGACCTGGAAAAAGTATTAAAAATATATGCTTCCAAACAATATCTTGATAATTTTCAGGTAATCCCTCCCAAAAAAGAAATTACTTTAACGAAAGCAATTAAAAACAAATTGAGAAATATTAAAAGAAAAAAATCTGATGAAGTTAATAATAATTCTAAAAATATAAGTATTAATCTTGATAAAATTAATATTGAACTTAATAATAAACAAAAAAGTAAGCTTAAAAATATATGGCTATGTTATTTAAATAAGATTAAACCAGTAACAGACTCTGAATCAATAACTAAATCAATTAACGATATAGCCCAAATCTTTCAAACCAGGCAAATATCTCAAAAAGAACTTATATATCCTGGCTATATAGGAATGCTAAAATCAATCCCATATTATGACTACTATAATAAGAATTCCTTTTTTAAAACATATTCATCATTTTTCATAAAAATTGAAATGAAAAATTATATTATTTCTCAAAATATAGACCCTGTACCTACCGAAGATCCAGAACCATCAGGAAATTGTATAGATAAGGATGAAATGAGCCATTACATTATCGCTCAAACTAAGGGTACTGGAAAAATCGTCAAACCTGAAACATTTGAAATGTCTCCTGAACTTGCTATTATAAACAGCGAAAACCAAAAAGAAATTGAAGTCAAAAAAATTGAATTAAAAAAAGCTTTAAAAAAATTGTCTAAACGTCAGAATTTTATTGTTAAAAAAAAATTGTTTAAAAATAATACTTATGTACAGATTGCTGATGAAATCGGGGTAAGTGTAAACACTGTGAGGAGGGAATATGAAAAAGCAATAAATGAATTATCATTTTACATAAGCGACTAAATATGGTAACCAATTGAAAAAAATAAAAAAACAATAAATATTACTAAAAAATGGAGGCTGTATGAAATCTTTTTTTATGAAAATTTATTCATTTTTTAAAGGCGAAGATCCTCGAGTTATGTATGTAAGTAAAGATGAGATTGCAAAAGATTTGAAAGAACAATTAAAAGGAAATACTGAACTTTTAACAATTTTTGAAAACCGTTTGAACCAAACTTCCAATAATAAGCATGGATACATTTCTTTGTTATAATAATGAATATCAATATTAAAAAGGTTAATAGCAATAACTTTATTAATATTTTCTGTAAATTCGAAAATAAAATTAATGCTATTTTTCATAAAAACACAAAATTGCTTGAAGGTGGAAAAATTAGATTTAATAAAGCTTCTGGTATTTACAGTTACAGAAAAAAGATTATTTCAAAAAGCATTATTAGCATTGATATTTCTGTAGTTTTTGATCAACTCAATAATGATTATTTTTATTACAGCTACAATATATTATTCAAAAATAACAAATTGATGTTTCATTATGAACCAACTCATAAAGAGCATTTTCAACCACACATAAATATTTACATGAATAACAAAGAATTTCAGAATGTAAAAGGGGAAGGAATTCATATTCTTTCTCATAAATACCATCCTTTTGAAATATTTTTCATAATTGAAAGATATTTTCTTTAATAAATAAATATAGATACAGATTTAGGGAAAAAAATTTTGGACAGGTTGCTGATGAACTCAACGTAAGTGTGAACACTATGGGGAGAGAATATGATAAAGTAATAAATAATTTGTCTATATTTCAAATATTTATGGAGCATATATAAAATTTTATTGGAAAGTGTGTTAAGAAAAATTGTATTATATATTAGAAATAAAATGAAGCTTAAAAAAGAGGAAACTATGAGTACAGAATCAAATGACAAAAATATATTTGAAGAAACACAATATTCAAGAACAGAAAATTCAATTAAAGATTGTTTGAAAGAAATTATAGAAGAAGATTATAAAAAGGGCCCCATTAATAATGGCAAAGATTGCCCTGATAAATCTTTGATATTAAAATATATACAAGGAAATGTAAATAAGCAGGAAAGGGAATATATTATTGATCATCTTGCTGATTGCAATTATTGTTTTGTTAAAACTGAGCAATTTAGAAAGTCGTTTATTCCAGTTGTAATGCAGTTGTCATTCATAAAGATTTATATTATTCTTTTACTAATGATTAGAAATAAGTATATCCAGGTATTAACTTTTGTATGTATCTCAATTATTTCAGCAGATTTTTTTTACAATTCTTTTATTTCTATAAAACCTGATATAGTACAAAGAATAAATATTTCCTGTCAGTCAGCTATTAATAATAAACTAGTTTATAACAATAGTAGTTTATTTTTATGGGAAAAAGAAAAAGATTTTATTGGCTTTAACTTTGATATAGACCCTCCGCTTTTTAAAATCGCTTTTGCTGCTGGTTCATGGGATAGTAGAAGCACAATCAATAAATCAATGAAGCCTATCCCAGATTATTTATCCATATACAAAAGTATGTGGGAAAAAACAGATAACCATATTTATTATGCTATTGGAAAATGGCATTATATGTTTACAAATGCCTGCTTTTCAGGAGAAAGTCTTCCAGGGAGTTTTTTAGAAGAACAGATTCGTATTATAGAAAATATACAAAAAACTTTTAAGCAAGATGAAATATATGACAATATTACCATAATTGAAAATCTTGAAAAAATTCATTACTTCATAAATAATTCATTTATTGAAAAAAAGGAAGATGTGCTACAAGCTCTTAATAATATTAGGAAATACTTAGAACCTGAATCCATAAATTGCAATTTATAAATTATATTAGATAGTGATCTGTTTTTATGAAAAAAAATTCATACCTTATTCAATTTATATTAATATTTATTTATTCTAATTGGTTATTTGCAAATAATTACAATGGTTTGGAAAATGATTTGAATCATAGGGCAAATAAAATATTAAATAAAATCAAGGAAGTATCAAATTTTCGAGGTCAGCTTGAACTTAAGATAGTTGAAATTATGGCTGTAGAAAAAAATGATTTTTGGATCAAGGCAAACCATAACCACATTATCAAAATGACAAAAAAGGCTTTATTTTTTTGCTATAAAGATGGAAATGCCATTGGAGATCAAAGACTTGCTTTTTTACTTGGCCATGAAATTTATCATATTAAGTGCAATCATGTGGATTATATAAAAAACTTTATGGCTGATTTTAAAGATCACCCTTTCTTGTCGCAGATAAGAGAAATTGAAGAATTAAAAAATAAAGCCCAGACAGAAACAGATAAAAAAAAATTTGTACAAGAATTAATCAGTAAATTAGAAAGTATTCATAATAATGAGATGCAGGCAGATGAACATGGACTTATGTTTGCTGCTATTGCTGGATATAAAATAAAAAATATTATTGATTACAATGGAAAAAATTTTTTTCAACAATGGGAAGAAAGGTTGAGGAAAGATCAATCATCATCTTCACTTGTATATCCATCTTCTAAAGAACGATTGAAAAACTTAAAGAACCATATTAAAAATATAAGTAAAAATATCTGGCTATTTCATGCTGGTCTCAGGCTCAGTAAAATAAAGAAATATGACGATGCACTTGAGTTATTTCAGGCTTTTAATATAATTTTTCCAGGTAGTGCTGTATCAAATAATATTGGAATGACATACTACCAAAAAGCTATTCATTCAGAGGATTACAGCAAGTGTAAAAATAAATTCCAATTTAAATTGTCTACTGATTACGACTATAGAACAAATGCACGTGTCTATCAGGAAGTACCAAGAACTAAAAATCGTTTTAAACTCATACAAAAAGCTTCTAAAGCTTTTAAGACATCATACGAGATTGATTCTGATAATTATACTGCATACATTAATGACTCTTCAATGGATCTAATATCCTCATTATGCCTTTCTAACTCCAAACATAAACTTTACTTTGCCTTAGGTACCTTGCAAATGTTAAATCCAAAGACTGATAGTGCTAATTATCTGAAAATTATTAACAATTATGCTATTGCAAAATACCTTGCAGATAAAACTAAAATAGATGATGCCATTAAAATTTATAAAAATTGTTTAACAAAAATTCAACAAGAAAATGACCATCAATGGTTAGATAAAGATATCTTTAATGTCTGTTATAATCTTAAACAACTATATTTCAAAAAAGGCATTAGAGATGATGATGAAAAAATAGTAAGTTTGCTAAAAACAATTGAAAAATACAAACCGCTCATACCATGCAAAAAAGAACTTGATGGGATTTTAAAGAATTATTTTCAAAAAACAAAAAATTTTTTAGAAAATATTCAGCCTGGCAAGTGCTACATTAATACAATTAAAGAAATAGAAAAAAAAATTAAGAACCTGAATAAAAATGAATTTATAAATGATGATGATATAAAATATGTTGTGTATGAAAATAATGAATACATGATATGCATCAAAGAGCAAATAAACCAAAGTATTAATATTTTGTTTATTGAAAAAACAACAAAAAACTCTATTGAAGATATCCTGGCTAATGAATGTCTTGATAAAATCAGGCAAAAATCATCAGGCTTACCAATATTTTTAGAAAATGCTTTATTTGAAATTAAAGATAATCATATTGTTAAAGAATTATATTACTAAAAATTTATATTATAGATAAAAAAACAAAATAAATTAATGGAGTAATTATGAAATCTATACAAATTTTAATAGTAACATTTATATTAAATGTAATACCTGCCTGGGGATATGTAGTTAATAATAATTGTTCAACAAATGGCAGTAACTCATTTTGGGAAAAAGATAACTCATCCTATCCAAAAGAAATTTTTGAAATGTGTATCTATCCAGATGGGAACAATATAAGGGTTGAAATAACATCTTTTAATAATGATCTTTTCGATCCAACCAAAGATCAACCAGTTTTAAGGGCAAAATCGTGGGATGCTTATGGTATTAATATGGAACAGACGAAAACAGTCAATGAAAAAACATTTATTATAGTGCCAAATATAGATTACCTCTGGTGGCCAGAAAGTGGAAAAAATGTTTTTTATGCCTCTTTTGATTCTGGTGAAAAAAGCATATGGGTTGGCCCGGTAACAGTAACTTCATATGGACATTTTAAAGTAAACATTTTACCAGAAGAAATAGCCAGTATTGGAGGATGGCGTTTAAATAAAATATTAACTGATTGGTATGAAAGTGGAGTTACTGTTGAATTTCCTTCTGGCAACAAAGAACTTACTTTTAAGCCAGTTGAAGGATGGAAAACACCATCAAATTATACAATTCGTGTTCCAGTTGATGAAACAGGATCGTTAACTATAAATTATCAACAAAGTTATGAAGAATATCAATATGCAATTAATTGTGCTCAAAGAGTTGATCCTTTATCTTGTACAACTTCAAATGGCAATAACTGGTATTATATGAATAAACCTGGTGAATTTCAAAAAGAAATTTTCATCATGAATGTCAATTGCTATGATTCAAATCAATGCAAAGCAATAATAAATAAAATTGATAATTCATCATTTTCTAGTATTGGAATTATGTACATACAAGAAGGCACAGGAGGACCAGAAGGAATTGAATTAGCAAATATTGGCGTTGAAGAAGCACACCAGTTAACAATTCCTTTACCACTTAATGAAAAATGGCCAGGTAATGAAGATGAAATTGAAATATATGCAAGATACGAACAGGAATTTAAAGATGTTACACCCTGGGTATGGACTGGCCCTATAACAATTAAGAGATTTAAACCAGAAACAACAAAGCCTGAAATAGTTATTTATAATCCAGCAGGTTTGTATTCTGAAGGTATTGAAGTGCCAATAACCGGTGGCTTTGTTTCTGATAATGAAAGCGGTTTATTTTCTGTTGAAATACAGATAAAAAATGGTGATGTATATTGGCATGCAGATAATAAATCATGGGCTAAAGGCTCTGAATGGAACATAGTCCATATTGGTAAAGAAGATATAAGTGGAGGATATAGTTGGTATTTTACAGGCCCATCCAGTATTGATGATAATGAAGAATTAATAATTACTGCTAAAGCAATAGATTTTGCTGGAAATTCAGCATATACATCTGTTACGCAAACAAAAAATGAATCAAATATTACCTGTAATATTTCTAAATCTCAAATAATTGATGGAGAAAAATTTAAAATTTTTGGAAAAATTGATGTTTTTAATGATAATCTTTTAAACATCGATGAAAATATACTTATCGCTATTACATCACCTGATGGCTATACTAAAGCCATCCAAACCATTTTACGAGAAAAACCTGACTACGAGATTGTTTTTGACTGTGATAACCCATTCAATAAAAAAGGCGTATGGACAATAAAAAGTATGTGGAATGGAAATAATCATTATAAAAAAGCTGTTAGCGAACCTGTATCAATAACAATCGAGAATGTATTAACTGATATTACAATTGATACCAATATTCAGCGAATAAAATTAAGTGAACCTTTTACAATTAGTGGTAAAATATCTACTATTATTCCAAATACTTATTTTGGGTGCTGTGGTTTTATGCCGGAAAATTTACCGCTGACAATAACAATTTCAAATTCAGATAGTAGCACAGTAACAAAAGTTTATCTTTCAACTAACAATGATTGTGGCAATTACAAGTATGATTTTAAAGGCTTAAACAAATCTGGAATCTGGAATATCAAAGTATTTTTTAATGGGATGGAAACGTATAATGCTTCAGAATCAGAATTAAATATAAATGTGGTTAAAAGCTCAGGGTATGCCATTACTTTTCTTGGTAGAAAATATAGAAGTTCTGGTATCAACGCTCATAAAAAGACAGTGGAATATGTGAATGAAATACTAAATAAGAATCGTGGTATTAGCTTGGAAGATATGCAATATTTTATACCTGAATATGATGAATATATAATAACAGAAAACCATAAAGAACCTGATGGCTATTCAACAAAGAATAAACTTAAAACTGCCATAACTGAATGGGCATATACAAAAATAAAAGGGTATCCTTCAAATCTTTATATAACAATGATAGACCATGGCACATCAGATAGCAAATTTCTTTGTTATAATGATAATGAAGATAATAATGATGATGAAATAAAACCTGATGACCTGAAAGAATGGCTGTATTTCTTGCTGGATAAACTTGAGGAAGAAAAAATTGATTGTAAAGTAATTTTGACACTGGGTTTTTGTTATTCAGGTGGTTTTATTGATGAATTATCTCGTGAGAACCTGATAATTATTTCAAGTGCATCACCTGATGAACCATCATATAAAGGCCCAATGGATCCAAGAGATGATATTAATCCAGGTGATGGAATTAGACAAGGTGAATTTTTTGTGAAAGAATTTTTCTCACATATTGGAGAAGGTTTTTCAATTAGATATAGCTTTATTGAAGCATCAAAAGATGCCTATGATTGGTCTTTAAAAATTATTAATAATTCAGATCGATTTTTCAAGTCTCAAAATCCGCTTTTAGATGATGATGGTGATGGCAAACCCAGCTCACATGACAAAATTTTGCTTGGAGCTTCTGATGGATATTTGAGTAAAAATCTTTATATTGGAACAGGCAATTTAAAAAATAACAGTGATGATGTCAGGATAACCAAAGTTTCTAATACAAAATTTTTAAATGCTGATGAAGTTACCACAGCATTAACAGCAATTGTTAATAACAGAAATAGAGTAATGACATCATGGATCGAAGTAAAAGGACCTGACTTTACGATAAGCAATTCAGAAAATAATTCAGAGCAAATTGAAATGGATTTACCAGGTATTGTACATTGTGCAATAAATGATGGCATATGTTTATGGGATAAATTATATGCTGATGATGGAGAGCATTTTAAATGTTTAGAAGGAGAAGCTGAGAGTGATGATATTGGGCTTTTTGCAATGCCTGGAACATATCGTATATATTATTTTGTTAAGGATAATGAATCAAAGCATATTTCACCTTTAATCAGTTCAATTGTTTATAAAAATAAACAGGGTAATTCAGCACCAGAGAAAGCAAAACTTCGCTTTCCACGTCAGGATCAAACCACACTAACTGATATAATGTTCCATTGGTATCATTCATCTGATCTTGACAAAGATATAATCACTTACACGCTAATGCTTTCTAAATTTGATGATAATTTTTCCAACTCAGATACAATTATTATTGAGGGTTTGACAGATAATTCACACCTTGTAAAATTAAAGGCAGAAGGTCATGATAACTGGGATGAAAAATCCATTTTTTGGAAAGTTATTGCAGTTGATTATTATGGATTAACAAGTGAATCTGAAACCTGGTCTTTTACAACTAATAATGCTGCAAATAGTAACAACATATCAATTATAGGTGAACTATATGATGCTTCATCATGCGCTATGACACAACCTGATGGTATTTCAATTATTATTAAATATGATGATGTTGAAGATATTATTACAAATCATATTGATACAAATTTTGAACATTCATTATTTTGCAATACAGATTGTCAAATGACTGTATATTCCGATCAATTCCTTACAAAGGTTTTGACGTTAGATATTCCTGATGAATCATGTTATGATAACTTAATTGTCGATATATTACTACATCCAAAGGCTTTAGATTTTAACAATAATAGTATAATTGATCTCAAAGATCTACTTATTAGTCTAAAATCTATTGCAAATATTGGAGATGTAAAAGTAACAATATCAGATACTATTAAAATTTTTAATATATTATCCTCAAACTGTAAAAAAACGAACAATAACTAGTAATAAATGTTAAATAGACCACCTTTGTTGACTTATATTTGTTCTATATTTGATAGATATTGTTGAAACTTAAAAATAAATAATTATGATGGTCTCGTAAAAAGTCAGAAAATGATTTTTTTCTATGTAACCCTTTGAAATTGTTGATACTAATTTTTGCAAAATTGACTTTTTACGAGACCATCAAGTATAACAAAAACTAAGTTGATAACACAACATATGAAAAATTAATCGGCTTGATATTTAATGAACAGATACCTAACTTACATAACTTATTCATCTTTTTATTTCATATGTACTTTATTCTTTATCCAACAAATTTTCATAGAAAATTTGTTCAGTCAAGATTTTTTTGCATCTGAAATAAAAGCCTACGACGAATTTACAGTTGTTCAAAAAACAACAAATAACAATTCAAATACTTTTTCCATATCAGGGCAAAAAATTCAAAATAATATGTCCTATAAGTTTAAAGATTTTATTTTAAATCAAAATGATATTGCAAACTTTAATGATTTAGATATATATAATTCAGTTGTTAAAGTTCAAGGTAAAAAAATCAGTAAGATTGATGGTACAATCAATTCAAATGCTGTAAATTTTTATTTTTGTAATCCAAATGGAATTATTATTGGTGAAAATGCTTACTTAAATACAGGTAATCTTTTTCTTTTTTCTAATGATTTTCTTCTGGAAGATACTAATAATATTGACGATATTCTTAATAGTGCAGATAATGATTTACTAACAGTTTCTTCTTTAGTCTTTTTATTAAATAACAAATCTTCTAAAATTGAGTTAAATAAATTTGTAAATAAAAATCAAATAAATATTTTTATAATTGGAAGTAATATTACTCTTCAAAAATGTGATATTAATCTTGAGAATAGACATTTTATTACCTTAGGGGACGAGATTAAAATTATTGATAGTATCATTAAAACCAACAATGAGGTAATATCTATTTATGGACTCGGAAATATTTCAATTTCAGGCTCGTACCATCATAATTTAATTACATTACAATCAAATAAGGCTGTTCGCATTTCTGGAAAAAATATTCAGTTACAAATTGGTCAAATAGAATTAACCAGTTTCTCTGGAAAAAAAGAAAGCTATAGTGGGGACGCACATCTGAATGCTTTGGAAAATATTTATTTTGAAAATGGTTCCAGTATTGAGAGCAATGCTGCTGAAGGAGTAAATGGTGGAAATATTAACATTAATGCAGGTAAAAATATAATTATTGATGGTGCATATGATTCTAAAAGTAATAGCAGATTAAGTTCTCAAACTAATGGTTCAGGAAATGGAGGTAAAATTGAACTGTTTGCAAAAAATGTTATGCTGACAAATGGAGGACAAATAACGACAAATACATTAAAAAGTGGAAATGGTGGTGATATAATAATTAATTCAGAAAAAATTATTTGTGATGGAAAAAAAGACTTTGGTGATGGAACAACTTTTATAAGTGGTATTTTTTCTGAATCAACCACACAAGATGGAAACGCTGGAAGTATTCAACTAAATACGTCAAGACTTTCCCTTTTAAATGGTGCTACTATTTCAACTTCTGCTGAAAGCATGGCTACTGCTGGAAAAATTAATATTTATGCAAAAAATTCAATTTCAATGCAAAATGGCATTATTGAGAGCAATGTTAAAAATGGTATTGGTGCTGGAGGAGATATACTGTTAACAACAAAAGTATTAGCTATGATTAACAGCAAAATATCTGTAAATGCAGATAAAGGAGATGGAGGCGATATATATATTGTTTCAGAAGAATTTTTTAAAGATTCTCGCAGTACATTAGAAGCTTTTTCAAATACAGGAAAAGAAGGTAAGGTAAAAATTGAACTTTTAAATTCTGACAAAGAAAAAGGTCTATCTTTACCAAAAGACGATACATTTTTAGATTCAACTAAATGGATAAGAAAGAAATGTTCAAATCGATATGATAAATCAGTTTCTCAATATTTAATTTCGTCAAGAGATGGATCCCCAATGCCTTATGATGACTGGCTTGACAGCGGTCCTGTATTATTGAACAAAAACAAAAAAGAGTTAGAAAAAATAATAAATGCCTATGATAGTGGTAAGTTATGCTCTGCTAATGAACAAATAGACATATTACTTTCATCCACCAATAATAAAGATATACGATTTGACTTGCTGCAATTAAAAGTTCATCTTTTAAAATTGTTCGGTCATTATGATAAGGCTTTTACTATTCTAAAGCAATGCAAATCAGATTTTACTGAATCAAAAATTCACAAGGCTTTGATATATAATAATATTTCAGATTTATATTTATTATTAGATAAAAAATATCAGGCAATAAAGCATATTTTTGAAGCTAAGGAATTTATTTCAGACCTAAAATCAGATATTCATATAATATCTAATGCAGCAATTTTAAACAATGAAGGCAATAATTATGCAGCAGATGCATCTTACATAACTGCATTGTATTACTATGAACAAAGTTATGAAACTATTAAAAAAGCTGATTCTATTAAATATGGCAATATTATCAATCCCTTAACAGTAAAAGTATTAATTAATCAAATAAGATGCATATGGCAAATCAAATTATTTAAAGAAAAAAAGAACTCGATAGTGAGGAAAAACAATGCAAGACCTGACATAGAAAAAATTGAGATTGTCAAAAATTTTTTAAATGAAATGAGTGTTAATTATGATAAACTTTGGCATATGAATGCCTTTGGAGTACTTTTGTTATCAATGTATGACCACTCAAAACCTCTTGATAAAAAATATTTATATAAATTAATACAAAAAATATTTATTGACGTAAGTAGCGTTGAAAGACATAATAAGAAGCTCATTTCTTGTGCATATGGATATTTAAGTACATTATATCTTAAGAATAATCAATATTCACAAGCGATTAAAATGAATAGGAGCGCAATTGAATTTGCTCAATGGGGATATTATCCTGAAATTTCTTTTCAATGGCATTGGCAGTCTGGAAAAATTTTTTATAAGCAAGGTAAACTAATTCTCTCGGAAAAAGAATATTTTAAAGCACTTTTTTTATTTGACCCTTTATTTTCGATATCAATAAAACAAGACAAAAAATATCAAAATCAAGATACCTCTAAGCCCTATGGATTTGACAGTTCTTCTATGAAATCAATAAAACAAGATAATCAAGATACCTTTTGTCCTTCAGAAATAATATGGGAATTTTATAAAGGGTATCGAAAGCAAAAAGATGTTTTTTACGATATGGTGAATCCTTTTTATATGGACTATATGGAATTATTGATTAAGATCGCACAAACAGAAAAATCTGAAAAATTGAATACAATTAGAATGTTAATAGAGCGGTTAAATACAATAAATATCCAAAATTTTTATAAAGATGAATGTTATGAAGAAAATATTGACAATGAGACTCCTAATTTCTCAAAAAATACTGCTGTAATTTATCCTTTTACTTTGCACAATAAAACTATGATTTTGTTTTTAAGAGATAAAAAATTTAAAATTTTTCCCATGTCCAAAGACAGTAAAATAATTAAAGACCTTATTAAAAAATTTATTAACACATTAAGATCATATTACCCAGGAGATATAGATACTGAAACTATCTTTAACGATTCATACGCCTGCACTTTGTATGATCTTCTAATTAACCCTTTGAAAAAAAATTTATCTGGTGTAGACACTTTAATAATTGTGCCTGACCGATTATTCAGAACAATCCCATTTTCTGCATTAAAAAATCGAGCATTAAATAATTATTTAATTGAAGAATATGCGTTATGTACAGTTCCATCATTTTTTTTAGCAAAGAACAAGTTTTCATCTATTAACCCAATGCATGCACGAGTTTTTTTTGGAGGATTGTCTAAGTCAAAATCTAACAAAAATGATGATCTTCCTGGCGTTATTGAAGAATTAAAAATAATAAAAACTATTTTCACTAACAAAGATATCTTAATTAATAACAACTTTACTAAGAAAAATCTGTTAAATACAACAAAAAATAAAACCAATAATATTTGGCATTTATCAACACATTACTTTTTTGAACCATCTATAGATGATACCTATATGGAGTTATATGATAACAAAATATCTGTTAGGGAATTTGAAAGCCTTTTTAGGTTAAATAAATATCATCAACAAACTACAGATTTATTGTTTTTGAATGCATGTGATACAGCTAAAGGTGATGACATAGCAATTTTAGGCCTCGGAGGAATTGCATTAAGGATAGGTGTTAAATGTGCAATAGCAACATTGTGGCCCATTAACGATATTGTGGCAGCTTTAATGACAAAAGAATTTTATAATAAGATTTATTCTTCACATGGCATAACTAATATTAAAGCCTTACAATATACAAAAAAACAATTCATTAAAATGAATAGATATAAACATCCACATTATTGGGCATCATATATAATGATAGGAATATAATTATTTATATTGAAAAAATGGGGACAGGTAAATTATACAATCAATTAAATTGTATCAACCTGTATTAATTTGACTCCTACATAATTTACCTGTCCCTATTTCCCATCCCTACATAATTTACCAGTCCCTATTTCCCAGTCTTATATTAAATTTTACGAATAGGTCTACAAGTGTATGCATTGGTTAATTTTAAAATATTCTGACATATTTATCGAAATACTTTAAAAAATAATATGTTATATTATCAGAACTTTATCTATATGTACAAATTGTGTTACTTGGAATATATTCTGACATTTTAACGAA
>Ga0272440_1001078_pt1 | contig 22677 bp, 10 predicted proteins | sample SSMMMBAug17_FD_192440 | JGI IMG/M metagenome (GOLD analysis project Ga0272440, IMG submission 192440) | Marine sediment archaeal communities from Little Sippewissett salt marsh, Falmouth, MA, United States - SSM-MMB-Aug17 | ecosystem: Environmental > Aquatic > Marine > Wetlands > Sediment ...
CGCTGAATCGAATTTGTATTTCTCATGTTATTGAAATGGGATTACAGACTTTTAAAGCCAATGGCCCTGAAAATGTGTATTCCTTGTCGCCTGTTTATTTACAAAAAACAGATGCGGAAAGAAATTTCGATAAAAATAGGCAATATTAGGATACATACAGACAAATGCAGTTGCGCACCAATTTCTTAGGAATACTTGAAAAAATAATTTCCCCTTTTATCTTTAACATATAATCGTTTGGCACGTAGAGACGTAGCATGCTACGTCTCTACAGAACAAAAACCCCGATGAACATTGTTTTGAAATGGGGAACTTATTTTCAGAGATTTCCTAAGCAGGTAAATACAATTTATTAAAAGGTTACTTCTGATAATTGTCAAAAAAAAATATCTACCTGCTATTTTGTTTGGTTACACTTAAATGATTTAATGATCAACGCCTACTTCTGTGCAAATTTTAAGAGCGTGAATCGCCTCTTCCAATCCCAAAATATTGTCAAGTTTTATATCCCACTTCATTCGTTCATTAAGCACAGCATCATCAAGTTCTTTCTTTGAATAAAAACCATCATATAAGATAAGATTCGCAACAACATCAGCAAAATAAGCATGCGCTTTTGTTGTGGGATGCACACCATCCCAGAATAAATAATTTTCAGCCGGCTCATTGCTGGCATCTGTAGGATAGCCGTCTGCATCTAACACTTTGTACGTATCAGTAATATTCGGAAAAATGTTTTTTTCTATGAGATCTTCCATCACCTGAACCATGTTAATACTATAGAGCTTAACGCCTGGTTTATCCATAAACAGTTGATTGATTGTATTCATTAATGCATCATTATAGCCTAAAGACATTGCTGTCGCATCAGCTACTTGCTCTGGCGTCCCCCTGCTATACCACGGTGATTTGCCGATATCAGGTAGATTCATGAAAATAAATTGCGTTGCACCGATATTGAATAATTTGGTAACCGCTGTTCCAATATCTACCATTGCATTAGAAATCATCTGTTCTGGCGTTATGTTACCAAATTCTCCTTTACTGTATTTGATTAAATTATTGGAGCCAATCCAGACACTAAAAAGCGTCTCATCCGGATTAAATTCATGTGCTTCTTTGATATAATTGTCTATCTGTCCAATGAGTCCAAACTGAGGAATTGCTCCTGAATCTGATATGGCTTGAATATTATCATAGAGATGCTTACTGGTCATTGCTCCGATAAATGCATTGTTATCTAAGGTCGCATTCAATTCACGTGAAAGATATTCCACCCATACATCTCCATTTGTCATTGCCTCTCTGGCAGTTGTTATGTAAGTACTCAAGTTATAATGATCTGAAAGACTGTCTCCAAATGCGACAATATGCTTATATTTCAAAGCAAATGCTGATGATGGTATCATTAAAAAAAAATTCAAAAATACTATCACAGACTGACCAACTAAGAATCGTTTTGATTGGCTGAAAAAATGTTTCATTTCTACACCTCCTAAAAAAATTTAATTAAAGTAATAAAAATAAAAAATATTAAGGAATGCTCGAAAAATAAGTTCCCCATTTAAATTGTTCGTATTGGGGTTTATGTACTGTAGAGACGTAGCATGCTACGTCTCTACACGACCTTATTCTTTTGTACGATCAAAGAAATTGAGCATCTTATTTTCAGGCGATTCCTAAGTAATAATTATCAAATGAAAAGGGGAACACTTAATATAGCTGACAGGAAATAAAAAAGTGAACCCCATCATCCTGAATATCTGAATCTGCTTCAATATCAATATCTTCCAATGCAGCACCCCAATAAATTTCAGCAAATGCGGATGAAGAGATTTGCCATTTTAATCCCAGACCTGCACCCAGAAGCGTGTCTGGATCAAGATCTGAATTTTTATTATGGTTACTGCCTTTGCCATAATCAATAAATGGGGCAATCTGGATTTGACCATCATTGATTGTCTTGGAAAGTGCGAAGAAAGGATATTTTCCAATTGGGATTCGCCATTCAATTGATCCAATAAAGCCACTATCTGAAATAATCAAGTTTTCTCGATAGCCTCGAACAGTTGTTGCACCGCCGAATGAAAATTTTTCGATTGCCAGCATGGGGTCATCAGAAAAACGCATGTTAACACGTGTAATTAACTGACTTTGAAGAAATGGCAATCGACGAATCAATTGTAATTGACCCAGCCAGGAAATATATTTTCCATCGGGAATGTTGTCCTTATCAGATATTGTCGCATCCAGCATATCCACACCAAAATTTAATGATGAATGTATGGCGATGACCTGATTTAAACTTCGATGAAGCCATTGTTGCGAATATTTTAGAATAGAGACTTTACTGTTGCCATCTATGACACCATCGGAAAAATTGAAAGGTTCACCCCGCAGTTCAGTATTGCTCTCACGTGCTTCCAGGGCCAATTCCATTGTAAATTCTGTGGAAGGTGTTCGATAAAAAAAATGGTTCAATCCCAGGGAGAATGAAGTCGTATCACCTGTTATATCATGGGCACTGTAGGAATCTGCGACAACTTTTGTCTGAGAATGATCCACTGATAAATTCAGTCTTGTATCCAGGCGATTCACCGGTATTTCATATTGGGCTCTGAAATTGTTCAGGCCTTCTGTACCACCATATTTGAATAGAAAAGAATCCGCCCAACCCAAAACATTAAGATGTTTAAACGTTAGATCACCTCGATACCCTCCAATTCCTGGAGAATTATGGTTATGGCAATCCATTGAAACTTGAAATGGATTGGCTTCCTGAACAACTACTTTGAGCCTGGCCGAACCTTTTTCCAATCCTGGTTTGACATAGGTATTGATATTTTCTATGGCAGGTTCTTGTTTTAGAATTTTTAATCGTGTTTGGAGATCATTGATATTAAATGGGCGTTTACCATCACCTGTAGATAATCGAATCCGTTGTTCAATAAACGAATCTTTCAATCGCTTGCTGTCAACGAATATTTCATTTAAAACGCCTTCAATGATTTGATACTCTATTTTACAATCTTCAATACGCTGATCTTTTAATATACATCCCGAATTGACATAACCTTTTGAAATATAGAACATTGTCAGTTTATTTTTTATTTCATGAAGTTCTTCAGCTTTGACAATTCTATTCTCATATGGTTTGAGAATGAAATCCAGATCCGCACGTTTGAAAATGGTATTTCCGGTAATATAAATTTTTGAAACATAGATTTCAGCCAGTTGTGACAGGTGTGATGGTTTATCTTTTAATGAAGGCAAAAATGGTGATTTATTGTCAAGATTTGTTGGTGATTCAGCATGCGCAGTGAGTGTCCATATTGTTACAATGATAAAAATGGATCTCATACAGATACTATTAAATTCGTTCATATCACATTTCCATATTCATATATAAACCCGGTTATGATTATTCCCCTAACCTATACACGCTCTATAGTAATTCGCATTAATTCGATTATTCAAATGCACTGGCTGTAATCAAAAAATGGATGCCATCATCCTGTAAATCATGATCTGTAGTTTGCTCAACATCTCGAAGTGCATACCCCCAATAAATTTCAGAATATAAATGTTCACTGATTAACCATCTTGCGCCCAGGCCAATACTGGATATTGTTCTGGGATTAGGCTGCTCTGTCTTTCTATTCCCTCCCCAACCAAAATCAATAAAAGGTGCCAGAGATACTGTCCCCATTTTTTGGTTTTTGGTCAAAGCCGGAATATTCCAATGTGCGACAGGCACCCGCCATTCTACTGATGCAACCAATCCATTGTCCGGTGTCATCAAGTTTTCACGATACCCCCGAACTGTCCCACGCCCTCCGATAGCAAATTTTTCAATAGGCAGGAGTGGACTGTCAGATAGTCGTAAATCAAGGCGCGTAATGAGTTGCGTATCTGCAATCCGTTTAATCCATTGAAACTGACCTAACCAGGTTGCAAAGGTTCCTTTGGGAATCGTATCAAGTTCATGACCTTTTGTCTGTGTCAAGGAATCGGGGACTTTTGTAATGTCTGTCGCATCAAGAATGTCCAGACCTATACTGAATGTCGAGCGCGCGGCAATAACCTGCGTCAGACTCCTTTGTATCCATTCCTGAGAAAATCTGAGTACAGATACTTTGCTTTCACCATTATAGACACCTGTAGAAAAACTAAAATCTTGATCATCAAAAATATACGTATTACTTTTGCGATGTTCAAAATTTAAACCCATTAATAATTCGGAAGAAACTGATTTAAAAAAAGGATGCTTAACACCAAAACCCAATGTTGTCGTATCACCATTTATTCTCAGATAATCAAATGGCTCAATAACAACTTCTGATTTTGAACGATCCGCCATGATTGAAAAAGTTGATCCCCAGCGACTAATCGGAAAAACATATTTTGATGCATAAGTGTCCAAACCTTCAGTTATGCCATATTTTAAACGTATTCTATCACCAAAACCGGTCATGTTAATATGTTCAAATATAACGTCACCCCGATATGCACCAACACTAGGTGAATTACTGTTACTAAATTCAAAATTCAAAAAATAAGGACGTGCTTCCTTAACAGAAACCTCCAGTTCTGCTTCTCCCAATTTTAATCCCGGACTAAGGTTTGCATTGATATTATCAACAATCGGGTCTTGCTTGATAATCTTAAGCCTGTCCTGAAGTGTGTTAATATTGAGCGGTGCTTTTCCATCACCTGTAGCAATCTCCAGTCTACGCGAAATATAGTTACTTTTCAACCAGGTGTTCCCTGATACTGAGATTTTGGGTAAAATCCCTTCAATAATTTTGATACGAATATGGCCATCGGCAACTTTTTGATCGGGTATCACGGCACCGGAATTTACATAACCTTTGCTGTAGTAAAATAGAGAAATTTTATTTTTTACCTCATGTAATTCTTCAGAGGATATTTCTCTTTCCTCGTATGGAGAGACAATTATTGCCAAATCATTATCAGAAAATACCGAATTACCATCAAGAATAAACTTTTTAACAAACACTGAAGCTGCTGAGGACAGGCGTTGTTCTGTATCTTCCTTAAGTTCAGGCAGCAAGAGTGGAACTTCAGCTTTTTTATCCAGCACGTTGTTGGGAAGCGGATCTTCTTCAGCCCGAGGTTGTTTTAAATTCAAGCAAGTTAAAAAAAGTAAAACAGTAAAAAATATAAAGGTATGTTTCGGTTGCATGCCAATAACTCCTTCTTGTGTTTGGTATTAATTTAGGGTCAAGTTATTCTTTGATTTTAATAAGGTAGGTTTATTACGCTTACTTGACTTTTTCTTTTTTTCAGATTTCTTAATATCTGTAATATCCAATGGGGGACTGGGTTGCCAGTCAATTAAGGAAGTGGGGATGGCATCACGCCCCTCAACAACCAGCCGGCTGACAGATTCACCAGAGCGCAGCGCACATGGGGTTTTAACCCAACGCGTGGCATCTAAAAAATTTGCGGGAAGCACAACAAGGCCTTTACTGATATCAACCTGTGGGGCATCAATTTTAACCGTACCATCATTACCTCGTTCGGATGTTGCCGTGACATAGCTGTCATGAGATTTGATATATTGCTCTGTTTTGATAAATATGGCACCGCCATCACCTTCAACCGCATTTGCCTCAATACCGCTGTGATTCATTAAAACAGATTTGGAACGTGTATTGATATCCCCACCGGAACCAAATCCTTTTTGGACACTGGCTGTTATCAATCCTTGAAAAAGATAAAGGGTTTTCTTTCCTTCAATGGATATCTTTCCGCCACCTGAACTGATCGCTTCAGTGTTTAAAGATCCATTTGAATTCAGTGATATTTCTTCCTCGGCAATGATGTTTATATTACCTGCATTGCCTGCTTTATAAACACGCTCCCAGCTTGTATCGGTACGAACATAGTAATCGGTATCATTTTCGTTGACACGATCACCTTTTGTTAATAGGGTATCAGGTATATCTTCCATTTGTGTAACAGGACCGGTTGAATCGATTTGAAAATCTTTTGAAGCAGATGGTGCTTGAATGGGTTTCCATGTGTTATCTTCACATATGTAGTAACTGGAATTGCTTGTGGTATAAAGAATATCTCCTTTTTCGGCACTGATTTTATCGTTAATATTGGGGCTCAAGTCGCTTGTAGACGTCCTGATATAAACCTGAACAGTTTTTTCACTGGTAATGGGTTGCCAATTGGTGCCATCAAAAACAAAATTTTTGGAATAACCATCACCGGCATCTGCAACTTTGGCAATATCCCCTGGATCAACACTCAAAGATTTCAATTCTGACATGGTTGCCACACGATTTAACGATAGCTCAGATTTTTCTTCCCATCCATAACTATCACCTTTACCTGTATAAATATACGTTTTGGGATTGCCCTGGCCGTCATCCGCAACTTCAACAACTGATCCAATTTTTTTGGGTAGACTATCAATCATGTCAATGGTTTCTTTAAAATAAATGATATCTGCAACTGATGAATTTGCAGATGAAATGGAAGCCGATTGATGGACGTCAATATTATTTGCCCCCAATAACACGATGCCTGCTTTACCAGCTCCCGCACTGGCTGTGCTGATTGAACTGCCGTTTACTACACGAATTTTATTTGATGGTTTTGTTATATGCCAGGGCTTGTCAGCCTTTGTTGCAGGATTGGTATTATCTTGATACGTCATGCCAATTCTAATCACCCCGGCATTACCACCTTTACCAATACTATTACTTGCTGATGAAACGCTTGCTTTTTGATCCAATTCTAAATTATTGACATGAAGATCAATATTACCAGCTGTTCCCTGACCATAAGTAGAAGTATTGACTGATGTATTTTCATGAATCAACGACAACGAGTCTCCATGAATGATGATATTTCCTGCATCACCACTTTGACCCAGCGCATTGCTTGATGAAGCGATTGTGCCTTCAGATTTCATCGAAATCATATTTGAAAATATTTCAATATTACCCGCATTCCCCAGTCCTTCTGTCGAGGTGTTAATTTGAGCAGTAGTACTGATATCAAGGTGTTGAATATTAATTGCGTCATTACCAAGATTTATTTGTCCGGCATCTCCCCCATTTCCAGTTGAAAGACTTGCCGATGAGATTTCGCTGTTGTCATCAAGTTGTATGTTTAGTGAGCTAATCTCAATGAGTCCAGCATCACCTCGACCATATGTTGATGTGCTGATTGATGTGTTGGCATGCGTTAGTTTCAATTGTTCATTTTTTACAAGACTGATTTTTCCAGCATCGCCATCATATTGTAATTTTTTCCATTGATCACCATTATTAAGATACTGTTCAACCTGTCTCGTTCGATCATCAATAAAAGAAAACAGATTTGCGCTTGGGCTGCCTATTGTGCTTTGGGCGAAATAAGTGGAATAGTTATCTGCAAAATTATAGTTTTCAGGTAATGCTTGCCAGCTATTGCCATCATAGGTTAAACTTGTGTTTTTATTGTCATCAATATAGACCAGTTGGGAGATATCTCCCGGCTTATAGGTATAACTAAAAATATCATCTTTCATGAATGCGGGAATGCTTTCGGGATTCTGGTCAAAATTTAATGCACCTGAATATTTTTTCCATTCACCCTGATTAAAATAATAATATGTATCACCATTTTTGGCGATATCACCTTTTTCAGGAATCATTGCATTTAAATCACTTTCTGCGCTGATCGTAAATATTCTAAAGGAATATTTAATCATTGTGTCGTTGTAAGAAGTAAGTTCAATCCAGCGATCTTGACTGACATTACCTTTATAATAATACAAGGTTTCAATATTCTCTTCTTTGAGTGTAACAATATCTCCTTTGCAGATACCTAAGGCATCAACCTTGTCCAAATCATCAACCACAAAATGCTGTATGGTAGAATCAGAAAATGTTGCCGAGGAAATTGTTGCACCACTGGTAAGAGAAATGTCTTTGACATTCTTTAATTCAATATTTCCGGCTGTGCCAGCACCTTTTGTTGATGTTGAAATTGTTGCCCGATCACTCAATGTAATTGATGGACTGGAAATATTGATTTTTCCTGCATTACCCGCGTAAGGTTCTATACTTTCTGATGTTGAATAAATACCGCTGCGATAGTCTTTTTCTGAGGAATACATGCGATTAAAATTGATTTGACTGCTTAAAGGTTCTTCTTGCGGGGTTTCATCTCCCACGCCTGATATAATCAGTTGCTTTGAAATATTCAAGTCCAATGCACCCGTGTTTTCATCACCCGCATTACCAGCCCCCAATGTGCTGTTAGAAATCACTGCACCGTCTTTAATGATAAGGTCATCAACCTTAATAGATATTGAATCTGCATTGCCAACAATGCTACCTTTACCCGCAGATCTGGCAAATATGCCACTGGCAAAGCCGTCTTCGTTTTCACCATGGGGATTTCCGCCAATAAGTTCTAATTTTTGAGTATATTCCACAGTAACCGAGCCGCCTGGGCCAGGCCCCAAAGTACTGGCAGTTACACCTGCACCATCTTCAAGCCTGATTAGATTTGTTGCTTCCAATCGGATATCCCCCGCTTTGCCAGCGGTTGTTCTTGGATCACCCGTTGAAATACTATTTGAAAAAATGCTGTTTGTATAAATTTTACAGGCATAACCCGCACTATCTGTACCAGAAAAATGAATTTTATCGGTTGCAATTAATTCAACATCACCGCCATCACCACCACCATAAGTTTCACTGCCAATAAATGCACCATCTTCAAATTTTATTTCCCTGGCCTTCAGCAGAACCTTACCGCCGTATCCGGCATTAGAATATGTATTCTGACTTCTGTTTCTGATAGAACTGGCGTCAGCATCAACTACGCCAGTTCCCGACAAATGAATTAAATCATCCGCTAGAATTGTAATATTGCCGGCCCTTCCTTTATTGACTGGATCATTGACTTTTACATATGAGGAACTTTCTATGATGCCGCCTTTGAGTATTGATATTCTCGGTGCATCAAGAAGGATATCGCCGGCATTACCATTATCTTTTGTTGAAACAGAAGTATCTGTGGTACCTGAACCTGTTTCAGCTCTGATACTTGCGAATTCGTTTATTGTAATAGAATCGTCAGCATATAATGAAATATTTCCACCTTCACCCGGTCCCAACGTTTGACTGGAAATCTCAGCGTTCTTTTCTGTGATAATAATTGTGCGTGCATTAATGGTTATATTGCCTGCATTACCTGCATCATCCGATTTGTTCTTTGCATTTGAATAAATTTTTGACTCTTTTAAAATATTAACCGTTTCAAGCGCGTCCAGAATAATATTGCCTCCCTGACCATATCCTTCCATATCTGAATAAATGGCAGAACCTACCTGAACACCATCAAAAATACTTGATAAGTATTGATTAAGTTCAGCTTCTGATAGTATTTTGCCCAATGCTGCAATAAAAGCATTTTGTGACGTATAGTCAATATTTTTAAGAGCTGATAATCTTTCATAAATATTTACAGGAAGCGTACTCTTATACGTATCAAAAACGCTGTCTGTTATTTGATATGAAGATAACAGCGATATATTTCGCGTTTTGATATTAATACTTCCAGCGGCAGCTTCAGTGTCTAAACTTTTCGCACTTGCTGAAATCATACTCCGAAACAACATGACAGAATCCGCATGATTACCATTATTTCCAGAAATAATTATATCTCCACCATTTCCTTTGCCATCAATGTAATTTGTTTCATTGTTGACATTTTCCTGATCTCTCGCAACGTCGGTAGAAATAAAAGTATCATTTTTCAACATGATACTCTTGCCTTGAATATCAATATTTCCGCCTTTTTCATCGCTACAATTCTGGGATAAAATTGTTGTTTTATCTAAAATAATCTGGCCGCCTTTAATAATAATCTCACCACTTCTGGTTTGGTAATCAAAATTGGGGTCTGGTGCCTGGGTAAACTTATCAACAGAAATTCTGGCTCTATCATTTGCCATAATGCTGCCGAACTCTGAATGACTATTAATTTCTCCAATTTTTACACCCGGTACTGTCGTTAAATCGTTTGTTAGAACCCATTGATTATTTTCATTATACTGATATGTAGTTTTTTGATCGTTGTCTGAAACAATAGCGATATCGTCAGTATGAGCACCTTCGATATCATTCATTGTGTCGATAGAGTCAACCTTAAAAATGTGTTGTAAAGGGACTTCATGTGCAGATTTCACACTGACAAGATTGATTCTTCCAGCATTGGCATACAGGGTTTCCGGATTGATCAATTTATTGGCATCATCGTAATAGTATGCCCCCTGTTCAAATTCAATATCCCCGCCAATGAGAGATATTGTTTGCTCTGCCTCGACAGATAATCCCGGGGTAAATAGTTCAGGATCGTATTCTCCAACAGGATCATAATTACCAAGTCCTTGAATTTCAATACTGCCATAAGTTTTACTATCAATAAATCCAAAAGCTGCTGGATGGTCAATAAATACATTGGATTCAACATTGACACCAAATTTTGCTGCCGAATCATTACCTCTGATGTAATGGGCAGTACTTACATGAAAAGATCCGGGAACATTCAGGCTGGCATGGGGGCCAAAAATAACCCCCGCAGGGTTTAAAAAATAGAAATTTGGATAATCTGATTTGATGGCACCATCAATACTGGAGGGCTTTCCGCCAATGACCCGACTGATGACATTTTGCAGATTTGTGTCATTTCTGATAAAATGGGCTGTCTGTCCTTTATCTATCCCAAAGGCATCAAATGTAAAAAATTGATTTATTCCCTTTTGAACCCCTGCATTTTGCTCAATTCTTATTGTTTCGTTTTCACCGACTTCTAAAGGTTTGTCTTGATTTGTAATGTGTATTCCTGAAAGATCCTCTGCATGGACCATCGTTAAGCATACAAAACAAACCACGATTGATACATAAAAATGGATAATGTTCGTTTTCATTTCGCTAACTCCTGTTTTCTTACATTGATTCAAATACCCATATTAATTTTTTATATTTAATTAAGTGGTTAACTATGTTCTTCAATTTTTCCTGTCAGCAAAGTTTTCAGTACCAGGAAAATAATTACGTTGTACATTGCCTAAGGGGTAGTTTTTTGATGGAAATATTTTTTAAAGACTAAGCCATTGTAATCTTTAGATTTTACTAAGTATTCAATTTATTGGGAATGAATCCGTTGTTTTAATGGGTTACTAAGAAGTACTCTTGTAGAGACAAGGCATGCCTTGTCTCTACAATATAGATTTGCTTCATCTGTTTTTCATAATCTAAGTCCCTGCCTCAATTTCTACCTTTCCCTTTTTTTCATTTTTACTCTTGTCCTTGTTCAGCAAGCTTGATTTGATTTTTCTGGAGCGTGATTTTCGAGCAAAAACAACAATGAGTGCGGTAATACCAACGACAGTACTGCCAATAATAGTGAGAACAGTAAACACATTCGTTTTTTCAAGAACATAGACGTAGTACAATATGAAACTGATCAAGATAACAATCAATGGATGAACAACGCGACCAACCATAGAGTAGAACCATATTTTTTTCCATGCATCCCTTTTAACATCCTCAGTGGCTGTAAGTGGTTCAGTGCGTTTCCATTGTGTGAATATCAAAACAGATGCCAACACAGATAAGGATGCCAATCCATATACTGTAAAAAATGCATGCTCAATTGCCAGAATATATCCAACCGGGATCTCCTGAGACAGTTTTATGTGAGAAAAAGCGGTTGTCAATAACGTACTCATTCCGATTGAAATTCTAATGGGGAATACATCAGGCGGTATGTAATATGTCACATAAGATATCATAATCATAACAAAAATCAATATTAAGTTTTTGATCAAAAAGCTTACAATTCTTCGCTTAATTTGAATTTGCGCGTTAAATTGAGAATATTTTATTGAATTTCTGGAGTTGAAAAATTTGGGAACACCAAGCGTTGAATTATTGGTGATAATATTTTGAAAAAACATGGCACTATCAGTTTCCCAACTGCTTAAGGCACTGAATGAACGTTTTTTGGACGATTTAAGCCGCATGCCCAAAAGATCTGATATGTAAATTAATTTATCACGTGTTTGTTTCACATGTCGAAATTGAATTTTTATTATTTGCTTATCAAAAGGATATTCATGAAATTGAAAATTAACCTTAAATGGTGCTTTTATTCGATATGCGCGGGTCGTTAAATTACCGGTACGTTCCTCAATGACTGGCCGGGTTAAGGACAGGGGATCAACCGAGTTGACAAATTCGATGTTGCTGTCGTCAAATTCCCCCTCAAACCTGAACCATAAGTAAAAATCAATCACACAACTGGAATTTTTTACAGAAAGATCACTGATGGTATTGATATCTATACCAGTGTAAACGAGTTTGGTCTTATTCATGAATTTGCCATCAATTAGTATAATGTTTCCTTCAAGAATTTCTTTAAGCATATTGTCAACAGTATTGAGATCTGTAATTAACTGATATTGTGTCAGGGTAGAAATCAATCGTTGATTCTTATAAACACCAACAGCAAGGGGTTTATCAAAATCACCATCAACATTAAAATGAATATTGCCATTAACACCTTCATAGCCATTTTCAGGACTGGTCATTCCAGATAGAAATTCTTTGATACGATAACGATCTCGATTAATTTGACTTCTGTCACCATTTATTCCCGCATTTTCGATGGCATGAATTGCGACAGACATGGCATCATAGTAACCTGCTGTTACCCAGGAAGGTTCTTCTTTATACTTTGAGACAAAATTATGGCGAAAAACCTGTGCTTTTTCATTGGCAATGTCAATTATAAAGGGAGATATGGTATAGATCCCATTGGAATAGTAACCTGGTATTAACTTTTCTTGAGGGTATTCACGCAAGTATTTAATAAATGCTTCGCCACCAAAGGCATCAGGCCCAATAATTGAATATGTCGTTCCTGGATATTTCAATGATGTAATAATTTTAACGCCTTCACCGGAATGTGTTGCAACAAAGATCATTCCCGGATCATCCATTGCACGTAATTCACGTGTAATTCGTTCAAGATCGTCATCAATAGTAGGAGAGCTATGATTGAAAGACCATTTTTTCTTGATATTCATTCCCAATCGTCCGGCAGAATTTTCAAAACTTTCCATGAGTGTCACACCATAGCTGTCTTCATCGTAAATAATTGATGCCGCTTCCTTTCTCAGTGTTTTATTCACGTAGTTAGCAATAAAACTTCCTTGAAAGCTGTTGGTGGGAATAATTCTAAAATACCAGTCATTTTCAAGGGTGACATTATCAGATGTTGCAGATGCTGTTATAGCTGCCAGCTTCTTTTTTTTGTAAACCTGCCCCGCTGCATAAGATACCGAACTGAAATAATGTCCCAGAACAATAACCGCTTTGTTTTCATCGGCCATTTTTTGGGCCAGTTCTGCTACATTTTTGCTATCATTTTTATCATCCTGAACAATTAATTTGATTCGGTAATTTTTCAGTCCACCTTCATCTTTCAACTCTTTCAGACGAAGATTGATACCTTTGAGCATTGCTTTTCCATAAGCCCTGCCTTTACCACTCATTGGGCCCATTACGCCGACATATATGGTTTTTTTATCTCCTTGTATCAGAGACAGTCCAAAATAAACGACAAAAACCGCAATAATCGTACAGGCTATTAAATAAACGCGTCTTTTATTATTTTTTTTCATGGGGTATCTCAATCATTAGTTAATGTTAGAAAAAAACAGTCAGGCACTACCCGACTCAATAAACACTGACCTCATTGTGTAAGATCAAGTGACTATATTTTTTTATTACCTTTTATTAATTCATAATATGAAATTTGTGCTGACATGCTTATTCCATCTCTGGATCTGTCTTGGAAATTGTCCAATTTCTGATATGTTGTCCACCCATTGCCATGTGATACCAACCCTTAATCCATCGTTTGACAAGATATGGGGCGGTGTAAAAATAAAGTGGAATAATCGCTGTTTCCTCTTCACAAAGTATTTGTTCTGCTCGCTTGTAAATCTGACGGCGTTCATCCTGGTCATTGATTGATTTTGCTCTATCCATGAGCCTTGCAAACTCCTCATTTTTCCATCCAATGTAGTTCGCAGAATTTACTGGATGGAAAACATCGTTTAGCCAATTGTTGGCATCCGGATAATCCGCACACCATCCCAATCTAAAAATATGAGGCGTTTTAGGTTGTTCTATCGAATCGACATAAGCCGTCCACTCTTTATTTTTTATGATGATATTCACATTCAAGTAATATTTAACACAGGTTTGTACTGCTTTTGCAATCATTGAGTTATCTTCCGATGTATTGTGCATCAAAATAATTTCTGGCAGTCTCTTACCATTTGGATAGCCTGCTTCCGCCAACCATTTTCGTGCTTGTTTGGGATTAAAACTCACGCCCATGCCTTCAGAAATGGGCACAGAACCAAATATTGGTGGCCGAGTGAAAGTTGTGGCAGGATCCTGATCAGCTTTTGTAATTACTTCAATAAGCAAACGACGGTCAATGGCAGCCGAAATGGCTTTCCGAACAAGGTGATTATCCACTGGTGGGCGCAAGGTATTATATCCAAAATAGTAAGTACAAAAACTGGGCTCGTTGGAATATTCTTTTCTTAATTTTGGATCAATCTTTATACGCGGTATTTCGGTTAAAGGGATTCGCATGTACTCACCACCAACGATATCCAGTTCGTCATTTTCATACATGACAAGCCCGACAGAGCTTTCAGGAATAATAATATAATGAACTTCCGGAATATTAACTTTTTGAACATCATAATATTGTGGATTCTTTTTCAAAATCATGACCTTGCCTTTTTTCCAGTCGGCAAGCATATATGAGCCATTGGTTTGAATATTTTGATAATCTGTCCAGGTTTCACCATATTGTTGGATACATTTGTACGGTAAGGGTCTATAAATCCATAGCCCCACCATTGCCGGAAAGAAAGCTGCCGCATTTTTGAGTTTAAATTCAACAACTTTATCATTAATGGCGCGCACACCAATTTTAGAAATATCTTTCATTTCACCACTCATGATGGCATCGGCATTTTTTAGAATACTGAACATATAAGAATAAGGGCAATTGGTTTGTGGGTTAATATTTCGTTGTACCGCCCAGACAATGTCATGCGCAGTTACAGGTTCACCATTGGTCCAATTCGCATTTTTCCGAAGGTAAAACTGATACACAGTGCCATCCTCATTTACAGTCCATTTTTCGGCTAACTCCGGTGTGACTTTGTAAGTTTCAGGGTCGTAATCAGTCAAGCCCAAAAATAATTGTTCTGTTATTTCAATGGATGCCATATCCACAGTTAGGCCAGGGTCAATGGTTGGAATTACACCCTCAATAGGAATCCGAATATAGTCTGGTCGCGTCTTTTCCTGGGTATTTTCTTCAAAGTCATAATTAAACTCTAGTGTTTCATCCTGGTTGTCACAGCCTGCTATGAAATAAATTGCCGCTATGACAAGCCCACATATCAAGATTTGTTTCGTTTTCATATTGATTCTCAAACTTAATTTGGTTGTGTCTGGCTATTGTCTGGAATTATTTGAAAGAATTCAAATGCTTTGATTTCAATAGCTAAACAGTTAATAAAGCAATAAATCTATAATAACAGTTCATTTTATCAGTTACAAGACTTTTTCTGAATATGGCGTAAATTATTTTTTATATACAGCCTTCCATCTATGTGACTGATAATTTTGCAACAGATCCAAAAAAAGCAAGTTATATGCCATTACCAATTTAACAACTGCTGGAAAAATGAATGCCCCATTGCAAGCCCCTGTCGCCCAAATCTAAAGATTTGGAGCCAGTCTTTAAACATAAACATTAGCTGTCAGGGGAGCTTGAGCGTCTTCACCTGACCCGGCCGCCCCGATATTTTTACCAGTTCATCATTTAAGTAAATTTCAAGGCCTGTTGCATTGCCCAAAAGAAGTTGAAATTCATTATCCGCTTCTTTGCTTAACACATCGCCTGGTTTCAACATGAACTCGTTTGGTGGTTGATCATCAACTGTAATTTTCAGCCATGTTTTTTCAATAGCCTTTAAACGAAGAGAATATTTATCGGCAATGAGTTTAACTTCTTGTGTTTGCTTTGATATCTTATCCTGTTCATCCGATTCAGAAACTTCTTGAACTGTTTTGGAGACAGGATGATGTTCAGTAAAGGTGACTGGCTTATTGTGATATGAAAAATCAACATTATTATCCAATTCACCAAATAGTACGTCTGTTTGTGATTTATTTTCCTCTTTATCTGGCGCAAAACCATTTTTTACTGATGGGACAATTATTATAAGCAGGCAGATTGCCAGAATAATGACCAGGCCAACCGCCAAAAGCTGTGGAGATATACCGTGCTGAACAAGCCTTCCTTTAGACGGCTGAATATTTTTTTTGGCAACACCGGTTTGATAATTCTTAATTACTGGCTCAGGGTCAAGTTTGAGAGCCTGGGTATAGGATTTTAAAAAACTTATCAGAAAAATATCTGAAGTGGATACGCGATCAAACTGATCTGACTCAATAAATTCCAGGATATTGGGTCTTATTTTGGTAATTTGAAAAATATCGTTTAAATCCAGGCCTTGCTTTTCACGTTCGGTTCGTAAAAAATCGCCGATGGAATCATTTGCGAATACATTTGATTGATCGTTCATAATTTCACTTTTTCATTCATTATCTTATCGTTATTAAACATTAATTCAAAAAAAATGTTCATATTAATCAATTAATTTAATGTGTGATTTTTTTTTCAAATCATCAATCCACGCATGATAGCGTTGTTCCATTTTCGTTTGATACAATATAATTTTTATATCGGGTGATGCTTCTTCCAGTGATTGTCCACCTTCCTGTGTAATATCTTCAACATATAAAATTTGAAGCCCTTGATCAGTCTGTAATACGGATGTACATAAGCCAATTTGTAAATCCTTAATTTCATTTTGAATTTGCAATGACAGTTGATCAAGGCTATAGCTTCCCAGAAGGCCCCCACTTTCATTAAATGGTGGTTCGGAATATTTTTTCGCAACATCCTCAAAAGGGATTCCAGACTCGAATGATGCCAAGGCATCATCCATTTCTTTACGCACTTCATCTGATACCTGACGTTTAATAATCGTCCTTAGATGATAGGTCGTTTTTGACTGATAATCCTCTGGATGACTGTCATAATATGCCTTGATATCCTCATCGGTAATAACCACCTTTGATTGCACCATAATCCCAACCAGTTGAGATTGAAGCTTTTGTTTTCGTATATGTTCACGATATTCTGCTATGCTCGACCCTTGCATTTGCAAAATTCGCTCAAACTCATCCTCAGTGTAATGATGTCTCTCTCTGACATCATTGATGGCATCATCAATTTCTTTGTCATCAATTTCAATCTGAAATGTTTTGGCCTGTTGTTCTGTCAGGGTTTCTTTGATTAAGGTATCCAGTACCTGCGTATTTAATTTGGATAAAAGCTCTTTTTGCTGTTCTGGCGAGTAATCTGAACCTCTAATCTGCATGGCCAGTTTTGCATAGGATTTATTAAACTCTGATAATGTGACAATATCATTGTTGACCACTGCTAAAATTCGATCTACCAGTTCTGCTGATGACAATCTGGTCATAAATAATATCAAGATTCCGATAATTATCTTACATTTCATTCGTCTGATTTCCCATCAAAGCTAAAATATAACCCATATCTTTCTTTTAACCCCTTTATCCATTGTGGATAGCGATCCTCGATTTTTTCTTTGATCAAAAAAGATTTTAAATTCTTGCTGTTTGTGGATTCTTGAACATTTTCATTTTTTAGCGGATGATCTCCTTTAGGGGATATGGATTGTTTGGGAAAGCGTTGGTGAAAGGAATCAATATCTGCCTGACATACGGAAATATATTTCTGTATGTCTTTTTCAATGGTTTTTTCAATAATTAATCGCTTTCTCAATCGTTTTTTCCATAAACTATACGGGATTGCCTGTTCCAACAGCATGTTTTCAAATGTATCTTCTGGATAATCATTTCTGATTTTTTTTATTGCAGAATCCAATTCTTTGACAGAAACAGTGATACCAAGTTCCCTGGCACGTTCCATAATCAAAACTTCTTCCATCAATTCTGAAATAACCTTTTCGCGCACTTCTTGTATGATGCCTTCAGACATATTTGTTGGATATGATGTTTTGGCTATTTCAAGTACCTGATTAAGATATTCATCTGTAATTACACTTTTGCCCGCACGTATAATTACTTGATCACTTTTAGGTACCTGTCCGCAGGCAACAGCAAAGGCGATCATATAGATTAGAATCGCCTGTTTAAATTTTGAATGGGTCAATTTATATAATGTATTTATTTTAATCATAATTTCTATATCAAAATTTTTATTCATTATGTTTAATTAACACGACGTACAATTTCTTTCAAGATATTTTTTGCCTGAACACGAACTCCTTTATTCTGGTCAAACATGATAACAATTCCATTATCGTTAATCAAATGAATTTTATTTGGATTGCCAAAGGCCCATTCCAATAGGGCCTGTGGATTATTTTGATAATCTGGTTGACAAAAAACAGTAAGGCGGTCACTTCCAAAATCCACGCGTTTTAGCCCTGCCGCTCTGGCCAAAACTTTGATAACAATTTTGGACAACAGATTTTTTACCTCAACAGGCAGTTTGCCATATCTGTCAATCAATTCTTTTTGAAGATCGGCTATTTGCGAAATTTCTGTCATTTTGGACAAACGTCGATATATCAGTAAGCGTTGATCAATATCAGCAATATAGAATTCAGGAATAAATACCGACCAGGGCACATTAATTTCCGGATCCAATGATGGCAATGGGGCTTTACCTTTTTGTTCCTGTACCGCCTGTTCTATCAATTCCAAAAACATTTCATATCCGACAGCGGCAACATGTCCGGATTGTTCCGCACCCAAAATAGCACCACCGCCACGAATTTGAAGGTCACTCATGGCCAGTTTAAAGCCTTCACCCAGATCGCTGTTTTCCAAAAGAACTTTCATGCGTTTCATGGCAACATTTTTAAGTTGAGATTCCGGTGGCACAAACAGATATGCAAAGGCTTCTTCTCCACTGCGCCCCACACGACCGCGCAGTTGATATATCTGAGACAGGCCAAAACGATCTGCGCGATTGATAAAAATGGTATTTGCAGCCGGAATATCAATTCCGGATTCTATAATGGTTGTACAGACAACCATATCGATTTGATGGTTGATAAAGTCCACCATGACAGATTCCAGCTCTGATTCATTCAAACGGCCATGAGCGACTGCCAGACAAACTTCAGGTACAAGCTTCTGCAAATAGGATGCAATGGAATAAATGGTGTTGATATTATTATGAATAAAGAAAATTTGCCCTTGACGTGCCATTTCTTTACGAATCGCCTGCGCAATGACAATGCCATCAAATTGCGTCACATAGGTTGTAATTGGCTGGCGGGCCTCTGGAGGCGTTGAGATAATACTGATGTCACGAATTCCCAACAAGGACAGGTGCAACGTGCGTGGAATGGGTGTTGCGGTCAATGCCAGAACATCCATTGTTTTTCGAAATCGTTTGATTCTTTCTTTATGACGTACACCAAAACGTTGTTCTTCATCAATAATTAACAGTCCGATATCCTTGAACTGAATGTCTTTTTGAAGCAAACGATGGGTGCCAATAACAATATCAACACGTCCTTCGGCAATGTCCTGAACAATTTGACGTTGCTGTTTTGCGGTTTTGAATCGGCTGAGACTTTCCACAAGTACAGGATAATTTTCAAATCTTTTTTTAAATGTTGCCATGTGTTGTTCACAGAGTAATGTCGTTGGAACGAGAATGGCCACTTGTTTGTTATCGTTTACTGCCTTAAAAGATGCACGTAATGCGACCTCTGTTTTACCATATCCCACATCACCGCATATCAGACGATCCATTGGGGTATCCTGTTCCATATCATTCAAAACCTGGTTGATTGCTTTAAGCTGGTCGGGTGTTTCTTCGTATTCGAACTTGGCTTCAAAATCCTGATAAAGGAAATCATCCGGTGAAAACGAAAAGCCTTTGTTGACTTTTCGGGCAGCATATAAATTCAGCAATTCTTTTGCCATTTTTTCCGCAGATTTTTTTACCTTTTCCTTCACTTTTTCCCAGGATTTTCCGCCCATTTTGTCCAGGGTGGGCGTAACACCTTCAACTCCCATATATTTTTGAATCATACTTAGACGATCAACCGGTAGATACAAGCGATCTCCATCTTTGTAAGTGAGCAGAATAAAGTCATTTTCCACACCATTATGACCCAGTTTGATGAGTCCCTGGTATTGGCCGATACCATGTTCAATATGCACGACCAGATCATTATGATTGAGGTCCTGAAAAGAAATCAATTCTGTCTGTACTTTGGATGGCGCGGTTTTCCGACGTCGTTTTTTGGGGCCAAATATTTCATCTTCTGATGCAATGGCAAGTCGGGCCTCCTCCCAGACAAATCCAGAGGAAATTTGTCCCAGACAGATGTATGTCTTTCCATGGCTTCGGTTCAGGTCCGGAAAGATTTCTGTGAGATGGAATTGAATCCCATATGGTTTTAACAAAGATTCGAGACGTCTGGCTTGATTTTTACTGCGACAAAGCAGTAAACACAGGCATCCATTGGATTGCTGTTCGCCAATCCAATCCACTAATGGTTGAAGCAGATGGTTCTTATCGTGTTGTTCCTTTAACTGGCTTTTGAGCGCGAGGTTGTCAGCAATGGAAAACTTGATATGTTCTGCATTATCAATAAGAGATTCCGATTTTATTTCATTAACCTTTATGAAATGTCTTTGCGAGATTTGATCACAGATTTCTTCCCAGGGTTGAAATATTTTATCCGGTGATACGCACAATCTTTTCTCATCTGTCGCTGCAATGTAATTTTGTTCGGCATGATAAAACGCATTAGTGGCTTCCCGCTCCAGACTCGGGGGGGAATTGAGAATAAAAAGTGTTTGAAAAGGCAGATAATCAAACAAGGTGTTCATTCCATCATATACAAATGTTATGAGTCCATCAAGTACAGAAAAGTTTTTTTCTTCTTTGATCTGATCGACCCAGCCCCTGATTTTTGATGGCCCGATTCCCATTTTTAAGGCATGTTGACGAATATTATGAAGTAAAATAGTTTCTTTTTCAGGATAAATAATGCTTTCACGTGCAGGAACAATTATGGCTTCAGTGAGCGACCGAATTGTTCGCTGTGATTTTTGAGAAAAAAAACGCATGGAATCTATGGTTTCACCAAACCATTCCATGCGTACAGGATAATCATAAAGGCTTGAAAAAACATCCAGTATCCCTCCTCGAACACAGAAATCTCCAGGCTCTTCAACAATAAGTTCATGCGAGTAGCCACCTGCAACCAGTCGGTTTATCAAATCATCTCGATTGATATCTTCACCTTGAATGATTAATTCTGCATAGTCTGCCAATGCTTTTTTGGGGACAATATATTGTGATAATGCCTCGGAAGTGGTTATGATTACCGGCGGTGTATTACCAGCAATGAGATCGTATAAAATACGAATACGACGTGCGGCATTTTTATTCTGGTAGCTCATAAAATCAGAGGGAAGGGCCGGATTTGCTGGAAAATGATGCAAGGGAATTCTGGTATTGCCCAAAAAGAAACCAATATCATCTATCAGGATTTCAGCCTGTCGATCTGTTGGCACAACAATAACAATGCATTGTTTGTTTACATGATAAATCTGAGTGATGATCATTGCCAAAGATGACCCCGATAAACCGGTACATGCTATATTGTTGTTTAATTTTATTTGTTTGAGTAGTGTTTTGATTTGATTCATTATCCGTTCATTCTGATTTTTTAATGAATCATCATAACAAAACTATGTGAAATTTTCAATATGGAATCAGATAAGCACAGATTTTGCCTGAGATGCCTATTTTTTTTGTGCTGTTCAGATTATCATATTTCAAAATAAGGATAAATTGGTAAGGAAATCTCTGATAATAAGTTCCTCATTTCATTTTTGATATTGTTCGTTTTGAGGTTAATGTACTGTAGAGACGTAGCATGCTACGTCTTGACACGACCGTATTTTTAGTAAGTTCAAGAAAAATGAGTATGTTATTTTCCGAGATTTCCATAGTAACATATTTGGAATAATCTATTTCGGAAATTACCTGAGAAATAAATATGGTGTTATTGTTTTTTTATTTTATCGAGATATGCTTCGATTGTTTCTGGATCAAGACCTTTTAGACGATCTTCGGGGTCAAACTGTGTCATAACGTCTTTAGGTTTTAGTCCATGCAAACGATCTTTAGGTTCAAACTGTGTCATAACGTCTTTAGGTTTTAGTCCATGCAAACGTTCTTTGGGTTCAAACTGTGTCATAACGTCTTTAGGTTTTAGTCCATGCAAACGTTCTTTGGGGTTTAAATATGTCACCATTTTTTCGGGTTTAAAATAATTAATCGCCATTTCAGGTTGGATATTAAACAAACTAAAAAAAGTCGCAATATCTTCATCAGTTAAATCCTCCGGGCCATATACAATTTTTTTTAATCGTTTCA
>Ga0272440_1001079_pt1 | contig 22667 bp, 5 predicted proteins | sample SSMMMBAug17_FD_192440 | JGI IMG/M metagenome (GOLD analysis project Ga0272440, IMG submission 192440) | Marine sediment archaeal communities from Little Sippewissett salt marsh, Falmouth, MA, United States - SSM-MMB-Aug17 | ecosystem: Environmental > Aquatic > Marine > Wetlands > Sediment ...
ATTTTTCCTCTTTGGTTGCAATGTGGGCATTTTAACATACAATTTAAGTTCTTTATTTCGTTGTCCGCCCCCCCTTACATGTAAACAATATGTTTACATAATTCTTTTTTTCGAAATCAGGCACGAAGGTTGCTTAAGTGTAAAGTACAACAAAAACACTGTAAAAAATAAATGATAACCTGTCACTGAAAAATACATCATGAAATTGGATCTATTATTGAAGCAAACATAGAATTTAAGTAGCCTTGACCCATTATTCAAACAGCCAGAAATCAAAAAAATGATAAGGATTCATGTCTATTTTTGTTTCACTCATGAATATGAATTTTACACTTCACATGTAAAGTTTATCCTCGATCTGAAACCTAAATTTTTTTAACATGTTAAGAAGCAGTATTCACATGTAAGCTTATCAACCTTAAGGAGGGAGAAATGAAAAAACTTACAAACAAGGCAATAAATATTTCAAGATATTTATGTATCCTTTTATTATGGCCGATAATAATAAATTGTGCTGAAATTCCGGAGGGTTCCAATCATCCGCCCTCGTTTAATCTGGGGCCGAGCCAGACAATCAATGAAGATACCATCAATGCAGGGCTGAGCAACTTTGCGCAAGGCATTAAACCTGGACCATATGATTATGAAAAAGATCAAAAGCTTACATTTTTTCTATCTGTCGATAAACCAGACCTGTTCTCCCAACTACCCACTGTTACGCCACAAGGCTCATTATATTATCAGCCTGCCCCCAATAAAAATGGTATCGCTACTGTTTCAATATATTTAAAGGATGATGGCGGCACTGAAAATGGGGGTAAGGATCAAAGTGAAACCAAAATATTTACAATAACGATTCTTCCTGTGAACGATCCACCCACATTTTATAAAGGTGAGGATCAGTCAGTTATAAAAAATGCCGAATTGCAGGTTATTCCAAACTGGGCCACGCGTATGAGCAAAGGGCCGGCTGATGAACAAAATCAAAGCCTGTCATTTATCGTTGATCTTGATCGTGAAGATATGTTTGAACAGCTCCCCCGAATATCTCCTGATGGCACGTTGACATACGAGCCTGCGCGCGATGCCTATGGTCAGGCGGTGATAAGGGTTGTACTCAAAGATAATGGCGGTCTGGCAAATGGCGGCAAAGATACCAGTGAAGAACAAATATTTATTATCAATATTATTTGGGCCAATCATGCGCCATCTTTTTCCAAAGGGCCGGATATTCGCATTCTCGAAGATGCCCCCTCCCAGGCATACGATGAATGGGCCACAAATATCAAAGCCGGTCCGGTTGAAGAAAGTTTTCAAAATGTGTATTTCATTCTTTCTGTAGAATTCCCCCAATTATTTGCTGTCTTACCAACCATTGCTTCCAATGGAAAGCTTACTTTTAGACCCAACCCGGATGCCAATGGCAAAACACTGGTCAGTGTTTTTCTTAAAGATGATGGTGGCACAGAGTTTGGCGGCCAGGATCAAAGTGATACGCATACATTTTACATTGATATCAAATCAGTAAATGATCCACCTGTATTTACAGCCGGTTCGGATCAAACAATTCCACAAAATTCTGGGCCACAGCTTGTGACCTCATGGGCCAAAAATATTTCTCCCGGGCCACCTGATGAAGCTGAACAAAAAGTAAAATTTCTTATTTCTACTGACAGCCCTGATTTGTTTAATTCCACCCCTGTAATTCTATCAAATGGAACGCTCCAATATACGCCGGCAGTGAATGCCTATGGCAATGCTGTTGTCACTGTATCACTTCAGGACAGCGGCGGTACATACGACAATGGTGATGATACCAGTGATCCAATCAATTTCAATATTACAGTTATTGCTGTTAACCACGCGCCCTTTTTTACCCCGGGTGACAGGATTACCATTCCTGAAGACAGCGGTCTGGTGATATTTGAGAATTGGGCCACAGAAATCAGTGCTGGTTCACCTGAGGAATCTTATCAAAACCTTACCTTTTATGCTTTTGGCAATCCGCCAACCCTGTTTTCAACGCAACCAGAAATGCAACTTGATGGCACCCTTTCGTTTGAAACATCACCAGACAGTAATGGCCCTGCAAAAATACGCATTTATCTCAAAGATGATGGCGGCACTGAAAATGGGGGGGTGGATAAAAGCGAGGATTATTATCTTGATGTCAATATCACGCCGGTCAATGATGCTCCGCGACCTGTTCAGGATACCCTGATCGTTGAAGAAGATACGCCGACTGTCTACACGCTGACTGCTATCGATATTGAAAATGATCCCATCACCTACGACATTTTTATGCTCCCCCAAAAAGGAACATTAATTATTGAAAATGCAACCACCGGACGTTGTGTTTATACGCCTTACACTGATAGTGTGGGTGCGGATCAATTTGAATTTCAGGCATTTGATCATGTGGCACAATCAGAACCTGCAAAAGTGACCATTGAAATTCTTCCAGTCAACGATGCGCCGGTTCTTTCAAAGATTGATGATCAGACCACAATGGAAGATACGCCAACATCGCCCATCGAATTTTTTGTTTCAGACAGCGATTCAAGATTTGACGATCTGACCTTAGTTATCACCTCAGACAACGAAACACTTGTTCCAGAAGCCAATATCGTTGTTCAGGGATCTGCTGGCAAACGTTCACTGATTATAACGCCAGCGCGCGATCAATATGGAACTGCTGTTATAACACTTCATATCACTGATAACACGAATATGTCTTCTCAGATTCAATTCATTTTAGAAGTAAAAAAACGAAACGATCCACCCACCTTATCTCCGATTGAGGATCAAATGATTTATGAAGATCAAACAACACCGCCTATCATGTTTTCAATAAATGATTCGGAAACACCAGTAGCAAACCTGGACATTCACATTGATATTTCAGAACCGCTTTTGATTCCCAAGGATAATATTCAATTATCCGGTGTGGATCTTATCCGAACCATGACATTGAAACCGATTGACAATATGTTCGGTGATGTCAATGTGACAGTAAACGTTATTGATGAAGAGATGGCTGTTGCCAGTCAAAGTTTTGTGCTTCATATACTGGCAGTGGATGACCCGCCGAGTATTGGAAATCTATCAAACCAGACCATTATTGAGGATACGTCTTTACAAAATATATTTTTTCAGATCAGTGATCCGGATACACCATTGGATCACATTTCAATTCGTGCCATTTCAAGCGATGAAACCATTATTTCCAACGATCAAATTATCATTTCGGGTCAGGGAATGGAACGTTCCTTAAATTTGACCCCCTCCCAGAATAAATTCGGTTCAGTTCGGATTGATCTGATCGCAAATGATGGCGTGTCTGACAGTGATGTCAAATCTTTTAATGTAACAATCACACCAGTAAACGATCCGCCTGTTGCAGATGCTGGCGATAATTTTTCTGTTGGTGAAGGTCGTAAAGTTTATCTCGATGCATCACAATCCATTGATCCGGATAACAATATTATTTTTTATCAATGGGAACAGGTCAGCGGCGCACAAGTAACTATCAATAATCGAACTGAGCCAAAAACGTTCTTTACTGCGCCCGAAGTTGGCCCCAATGGCACAACCCTGGTCTTTAAATTGTTGATTATCGATCATGATGGTGAACAATCTGAGGATACCATTGAAATCAGCATTGAAGATATGGCCGGTCAGTATATGATTGAAGCCATTGCTGGCAATAATGGCAGTATTGAACCATCAGGACAATTGTTTGTAGAACAGTATTCATCGAAAACCTTTCGTATTACTCCTCAGGCCAATTATGATATTCAGGATGTGCTGATTAATGGAGAGTCCATAGGCCCGGTAAATGAACATACTTTTTATGATATTCAGGCCGATCAATCAATCATTGCATTTTTTATTGCCCGCCCCAAAATTACAATTCTTGCTGAAGGCAATGGTCATATTTCTCCACAAGGTATTGTATTTGTCAATCGTGGTGATAATCTTACATTAACGTTTACACCAGATGATGATCATATTCTGGATTACATCTTATTGGATGATATTGTGATTGCACCCAAAACAAAATTCAATTTTTCGGATATTCAGTTTGATCATAAAATCATTGCATATTTTATAAGCCAAACCATTTATGTTGAAACCGAGGCAGGTAACCGCGGCATTGTGGAACCCTCAGGAAAAATTCCCATAGCAACTGGAAGCGATTTAACTATCAAAATTATTCCAGATCCGGGCTATGAAGTTGCTGATGTTATGGTCAATGGGACATCTATCGGTGCGGTGACATCCCATACGTTTCATGATATCCGCGCCAATTCCCTTTTGTATGCCAGATTTCATCCCATTCTTGCGCAAACCATTACTGCAAGCTCGGGACATAATGGACATATTTTCCCTGAAGGTGAAATTAAAGTTTCTGATGGGCTGGCTCAATCCTTTGTTATGCTGCCTGACAGAACCTATCAGGTGGCTGATGTTTTAATTGATAATGTATCTATGGGACAAATGGATCGTTATACGTTTCCATCAGTAGAAAAAAATTATGCCATTCATGTGACATTTGAACATCAACCCAAAATTTCAGCGCAGGCCGGCCCAAATGGTTCAATTGAACCTAATGGCGAAGTTTATGTGACCCAGGGATGGTATCAACAATTTTCCATTGAATCAGATAAAAATTATGAAGTCAAAGATGTCATTGTTAATGGAGAATCCATTGGTGCTGTATCCGGGCATATCTTTTTGGAAATAAAAGAAGATCTGGCTATTTACGCAGAATTTCAGCCCATGCCCAAAATTAATGCATCAACGAACAATCATGGCACAATCACACCATCGGGCACGATCATTGTTCCCAGCAACACCTTTCATCAGTTTAAAATGATGCCAGATCCTGGCTATCGGTTTGATATGCTGGTTGTCAATGGCATTGCGCATCACCTGCCAGAAGGTCAATTTCTCTATACTGTTTCAGATATTACGAAAGATTATACATTAAACGCCCAATTTGTGCTGGATCAATATACAATCAATGCATCATCAGGGGCTTTTGGAAGCATCAGCCCAACAGGAAATATAACAGTTTCAGGCCATGATGCACAAACATATTTTTTCTTTCCTGATCCTGGCTATGAGGTTGCACGCGTTCTTGTTGATGGCGATAATATGGGGCGAATTTCATCTTTCACATTGGCATCTATCGTAACAGATCATAATATTCGGGCAGAATTTATCAAAAAGCCACAGATTACTGCTGAAACCGGCCCAAATGGTCTGATTACGCCCCAGGGCATTATCGATGTTCACAATGGGGATTATCAGATGTTTTTGATCAAACCTGATAAGGGCTATAAGATTGCATCACTTGTTGTTGACGATCAACCTGTTTCAACAAAAATGGATGGTATAGATGCGGACAATTTATGGAAATCATATGTGTTTCCCAATGTGGTTGAAAATCATACCATTCATGCAACATTCAATCGATGCCAGATCGAATTACGCACCAATGGGAATGGTCAAATCTCTCCTGACAAAAATTTAGAATTTGATGTGTTTGACAATGTCAATTTTTCGTTTCAACCCAATGATGGATTCTTTGTTGAGGATGTCATTGTTGACAGAGTACCCCTGGGCCCCAGATCGTTTTATAATTTCTGGGAGCTGACAACAGATCACATTCTGGAAGTCAATTTTCATGCAATTGAAATTCAAACCATTACGCTTACTGCCGGACTTGGCGGAAGCATTACTCCCTCTGGTACGATCAAAATCATGGGCGGAGAATATGCCGAATTCATGGTCACGCCAGATGACTTGCATGTGCTTTCCAAAATACTTCTGAATGGTAAACCGCTTTCAGACAGCACCAATGACAACAAAATGCTGCCAGTTGGAAAAGAAGGCTATTATGTGTCCTTAAATGTCACATCCGATCAGGTCATTGAAGCCCAGTTTGAAGAGATTCCAAAGTATGAAATTCGCGCTATTGCAGGGCGTAATGGCAGCATCGTACCCTCAGGAAAAATTGAGGTGTTACATGGCCGCTACCAGTTGTTCACGTTTCATCCTGATCCTGGTTTTGCAGTAGCCGATGTTCAATTAGATAACGCATCTCAAGGCCAAATTAACAGTTTCTCTCTTTCTGTAATGGATGACCATATCATTACTGTATCATTTTATCCCATCAATACACGTGTGATTGAAGGCAGAGTGGTTGATCGGGATGCCATTACACATGGGCTGGAAAATTTTATCGTTGAAGTCTGGCAGGGTGATAATTTACTTCAAACAAACATTACAAATATCAATGGTGAATACAGATTTGAAAATCTGCCTGCTGTGAATAATCTCGTGATGGCATCCTGGCCACCTTTGGGATCATCAGATTATTATGGCAGCTTTTATAATGATAAAAAAGAAAGAATGTTCGCGGATCATGTATCCACGCTGTTTGGTAACCTTGATGACATTCAATTCAGAATGCAACGTACTTTTGAAGAAGGTATTCGTGGTCAGGTACGTGAGGGCGAAAAAGGGATTCCTTTTGTTATTGTCGATGTATTTGAAGATAGCGCCACATTTGTAAAAAATGTCACGACTGACGAAAATGGCTTTTATACTTTGACTGGATTAGATCCCTCAGAAGATTACAAAGTGTCGGTATGGTATCGCCCTTATGCCACTGAATATTTTTACAGTATTCCAGATTTTATTGAACCTGGTGATATTGTTCCTACCAACAGTGTCTTATCCTGGGATCGCGCGAAAATATTTCGTTCACAGTATCCACCCCTGTCCAATATCGATATTATCATTGATTCGGGTGCAATCATTGGCGGAAAAGTTTTACTTTCTGATGGTTCCCCCGCGCCAGGAATACGTGTAAATGCTGTCAGTGACAAAGATAAAAGTGGGAATGGCGCTTTAACTGATGCCTCTGGACAATATACAATTATTGGTCTGACAGAAGTTACGCCTGAACAGGAATCATCTGATGGTTATATTGTTGAAATTCAAGCAGTGGATTACCCTTATATCGCTTATCCTCAGGCCAACAGTTTATCCGGGGCAATTCGTGTGGTCACAGGGCGCACAGATATTGACTTTCAGTTGGCAGCAGGTCATGCTGTAAGCGGTACAATTCGTGATCATGATGGCAATCCAGCGGAAGGCATTCAGGTTTACGCATGGTCTCAAAAGCATCCGGAAATAAAAAATGGGAGTGCAATCACTGATAGCCATGGCAGTTATACCATTGCCAATCTACCTATTGCATCAGATTATGTTGTATCGGTTATTTCAGATCAATATCCGGTACAATACTATAAAAATTCCCATCTTATTGAAACTGCACATTTGTTGGATCTGAATAATCATTCAGCACAACATGTTGATTTTGTTTTAAATAAAGGCCCAATGATTTATGGATATGTCTATGTACATCAAGAAATTGGCGATGAAAAACCAAAATCCGGTGTATGGGTCAATATTTGGTCTGAAAGCACGCAAACAGGCGGTGATGTCGTAAGTGATGACAATGGCTATTATGAAATCACTGGCCTTGATGCCAATGCAGATGATTATAAAGTTTCAGTGATTTGTTCTGGCTATCAACCTGCTTTTTACAAAGAAACGCCTGATGACAATCTTTTGAATGACACAGTAAATCAATGGAAAGATGCCGGCAGTGTTTCACCCGCCATAGATGCTCAGGCCCATTATCGAAATATTGTTTTGGATAAAGGGGTAACGTTTGCCGGTATGGTAACGCATGACAATCAACCTGTTGCAAATGTGAGTGTTGAAATATTTTCTGATGAAACCGGTGGTTGGGGCAGTGCTGTTTCCAATAATCGCACTGATGCCAATATTACGATTTCAGGCCTTCTTCCTGGCATTTATACTGTAAAGACAAAATCTGATGGTTTTGCTGATACCACAATTACCGGAATCAATCTCGAACATTCAATCATGGACTACAATATTCAACTCGAAACACCGGATCGTACCATATCTGGCACGCTCATTGGGTTGAAAAAGGGTGAGGTTGTTCGAATCAATGCCTGGTCCAGTGATGCCAACTGCAATGGTTTTGCTGAAGTAAAAGGTTCCGGCTTTGCCACCCATTTTCATATTAATGGTCTGAAACCGGCATCAGATTATTTTCTGGAAACATTTGCCGAGAACTATCCCAGACAGATCTATGATGGCCGCACTAATATTTTATCTGCCGACCTTGTGGATATTTCCATGCACGATGTTTCCACTGTGGTTTTTCGATTTGAAAGTAAAGGAACGTTTATAATTCAGGGCCAGGTTACTTTTCCACAGGATGCACAACCTGGAGAATCGGTTCGGGTGGAATCATGGTCTGAATTGACTGATACAATCATTGAACAAAACCTGATATTTTCGGAAAATCATGTCATGGCTTACACGCTTGTGGGAAATGCACCGGCAAGTGATTATAAAATAAGCGTTAGCTCCAATCAATTTGTTGATATCTCGCATTCTGCATCGTTGAACACTCTGGAAAAAAATGCAATCTCTGATATCGATTTTGCTCTGACAAGAGGGACAAAAATTTCAGGACGTATCGCAAATGATCAAGGTCTGGGGATGAATCAACTGACTGTTATTGCATGGTCAGATACATTAAGATCAGGCAGTCAGACCAGCAGTTATCCTGATGGCAGTTTTACTATTTCAGGACTTGCATATGCACCTGACTATCGTATTGAAATAATCCATAATTTTTTGGGACAATATTACTACAATGTAAATCAACCTGTACGCAAACGTTCTCTGGCAACCCTTCTGGACAATACTTTTGGGGACATTAATGATATATCTATCGTGATTCATGAAGGCGTTTGTATTGAAGGGTATGTGTCTGATACCCAGGGCAAAAAGCTTTCAGGCATCTGGGTTGATGCCTGGTCTGCATCGACACAATCAGGCAATGGCCTTTTTACTGATAATAATGGCTATTATAGAATTCAAGGCCTTTTTGAATCCAATGATTATATTGTTCGTGCATTGCCGGAGCATTTTTATCTGCCTGATGAAAAACATAATATTTCAGCAGGTTGCACTGCTGTTGATTTTAGATTAACAGAAACAAAAGGCTTTCGCGTAATTGGCACAGTTTATAATTGTGATGAAAAACCGCTTCAACTGGCCCGGGTTGAACTTCAATCTGCCAATAATGAACATGCCTATGGATGGTCGTTTACATCATCTGATGGCAGTTATGAAATACATCAAATTCCTGCCGCTACAGACTATATTTTAACAGTCCTGCCTCCAAAAAATTCAGAGTCTGCCTTTTTGCGTTTGAACAGAATCTCAATTTCTGCTGATAAACGAATTGATATTCACCTGGAGCCAGAATTGATGTTCTCTGGCAAACTCACTGATCAAAACACAAATGCGCCAGTAGAAAATGCCAGTGTTGTCATATACAGTGTATCAACTGGATTCTGGCGTGAAACACAATCCAATGCTGATGGCATGTATGAAATTCATCAGGTGCCTGCTGGCAATGACTTTATGGTAATTGTCAACGCACCGGAATATTTGGAATCAAAGAAAACAGGTTTAACACCCGGTGTAAATATGAACTTTGCATTGGAAACCGGTGGTGTGATTTCCGGCATTGTCAAAGTGGCCAGTACTGGAAAAGGAATGTCTGATGTTCCGGTTGAAATCTATTCTGTATCCAATGCAGGGCTTTCCAATTTTGGCGGGATAGCTACAACTGATGCCAATGGACATTTTCAAATTGGTCAGTTGAAAATAAATGATCATCAGGGCCTGCCTATTGATGATTATCTTGTGTTCATTTATCCAGAATACTATCCCCCCCAATCCAAAGGCAATAAAACCACCGGTGAAATTGTCAATTTTGTTGTCGCTGGCGGGAATGCCAATGAAACATCAGGAACAGTACCCCTGTTTGACACTGATCATCAGATCATAATTGATGTATTTGAAAAGGATGGCCCATTTGTTACATGTGTCAAGTCTGACATGGATGGCACATTTTCTGTTTCAGGTCTTCATGTGAACAAAAAATATCAATATCGTTTTTTGGTTGAATTTACCGAAACAGGCAGCACGATTGTCCAATGGGCTGGTGAAAACAATGTGGGTGTAGACAACCGCGAAGATGCCTTTGCATTTGGTGTCCCATCAAATATCAATTTTACTTTTCATGATGACAGCCGCAAACGAAATGAAAAGATATCTCCATTAGTTGGCGGTCCTGGGCCTGTTCAGAATTTGAGTTCATCATCACATGCGTTTCAAATGATAAACCGAAAAAAACGCACAATAACAGCATCTGGCCCAGAGACAGTATCCAATGATCCCGCAGTAAGTGTCGGATGGGATCCGCCGGCATCAAATGCCGAGAGTATTGCCGGATATTATGGTCTTTTTACAAATGAAGCAGATGTTACGTTTACAAAATTCAACACAGATAACAAGTCTCCGATCCGCACGCGAAAAATTACAAGTCGAGATCTGGAAGGCGATGATGTCAATTACTACTTTCATGTTGCCGCAGTAGATATTCAGGGCCGCGTAGGTGATACATCATCCATTGCATTTCGTATCGATACTGTACCGCCTACCAATGTCAGTGTGATTGCGCCGGATATCAGTGGCCAACGAAATATCCAATTACAACTGGGGGCAAGCGGTGCCTCAGAAATGTATATCAGCGGAGAATCCTATCAGGATGGGGGTAACTGGGAAAAACTGTCTCAAAAGCGCGAATGGCAATTGACACCAGGCAATGGCGAAAAACCCATTTATGTTCGTTTTCGAGATAAAGCAGGCAATATTTCACAATCAATGGCCAAAACAGTTTATACGCTGGAATTGCCCAAATATACCATTCAATTGACTGCCGGTGATTATGGCAGTATTTCTCCATCAGGCACAATAATCAAAGAAAAAGGAGAAAATCTGCTTGTTGCACTTATCCCAAACAAAAATTATCAGATTTATCGTATAACCCTTGATGGTAAAGCCCTGTCATCAAATATGACATCCTATACCTTTGAAAACATTCAAGATGATCATCAATTGACTGTATCTTTTGAAAAAGCACTGTTCAGGATTATCAGCAGCGCCAGTGATCATGGTCAGATTTCTCCTGTTGGTGAAATTATTGCGGAAAAAGGATCTTCTCAAGCTTTTGTGATAACGCCAGATTTTGGATATTCTGTAGATCAGGTTCTGTTTGACATGACACCGGTCTCATGGACAGGTAATCCTTTTGTCATGTCTGATATCGTACAGGGACATCAGTTATTTGTAACATTTACACGCGCATATTCAATTACAACAACATCCGATGGACATGGACAGATTATGCCCAATGGTGAAATTTCAGTGCCAGAAGGACATCAACAACATTTTGAATTTATTCCAGATAAGGGGTATGACATAGATAAAGTTCTGGTTGATGGCTCGCCAATTGATATTTATGAGCAAACATTGACATTGTATAATGTTCAAAAAAGTTACGATATACAAGTTTTTTTTAAAAAAGTATATTTCACAATGGAATCTATGAGTGGCCAACATGGTGTGATTGATCCTGAAGGAAATTTGGCAGTCGAAAAAAACGATCAAAAAGTATTTCATATTCTACCTGATGATGGATTTGAAATTGAACAACTGCTTGTTGATGGCATTGTTGTCAAGCAGACTGAGACATTTACATTCACTGATATAACATCCAATCACAGCATTGCTGCCAGTTTTCAGGCAAAGCAATTTATTGTGCACACTGAATCAGGGCCAAATGGACGGCTTGAGCCACAAGGTGATATTGTTGTCGATTGGGGAGATAAAGCGATTATCATTGTTGAACCCGCATCGAACTATGCAGTGGATCAGGTTTTGCTGGACAATCAGCCGGTTACGCTGACTGCTGGATATTACTATACCCTGACTGATATCCATGCCAACCATAATTTTTCTGCCACATTCAAACGTGTCCATGAAATTGTATCAATCGTTTCAGGAAAAGGCCAGACCGTGCCATCCGGTATCGTAAAGGTAGAACAAAATCACAATCAAGCATTTGAATTGATTCCGGATATCGGATATCAACTGCAAAAACTTCAAATAGATGATGCCTATGTTACGATTGATGACTTATCCTATACATTTGACAGTATTACAAAAGATCACCAATTAATTGCGACCTTTGCCCCGATTCCTGTAAAAATTACTGCAACTTCAGGTGCCAATGGAAAAATCTCTCCATCAGGTATCATTACTTACAATATGTTTGCTGAAGCCACTTTTTTTCTCAATGCAGATCCTGGTTTTGAAGTGGCAACGTTGACAGTGAATGAAAATTCACTGCCTTACACAAAAAACAGTTATGTCATTCAATCGGTGGATCGCGCATATGACATTGCTGTGACATATCAATTGTTTAATTATCCGCCAACAGTTTCTGACGCCACATTTTATCTTGTGGAAGACACATCGGTTTGTGGAAAACTCAATGGTAAGGATGGCGATGGTGATCGTATAACGTTTGAAATTGTCGGCATACCATCATATGGCAATGCGGCAATCACCAATGCATCAGAGGGATTATTCTGCTATACGCCCAATGCCAATGTCGATCAAACAGATCAATTCATATTTCAGGCAACAGATTATGGCAAAGATTCTAATATGGGAACTGTCACATTGAAAATACAACCGCAAAATGATGCGCCGAAGGCAATGAATGCACAATGGCTTGTGACTGAAGACACTTTATTTGAAACGCATCTTTCAGCAGTGGATATCGATGCCGATCCTTTGACATATAGCATTGTCGCACAGTCAGCACTGGGGCAGTTAATTTTAATAGATCGCAATACTGGCAAAATTAATTATCAGCCCAAACCCAATGTAAATGGATATGACAAATTTCAATTTCAGGTCGATGATGGCCGATTGATTTCCAACACCGCAGAGATCGTTATTCAGGTTCAAGGGGTTAACGATGCCCCAACTGCTTATTCATCAACGATTGAAACCGGAAGAGGTCAGTCTCAGGCAATTACTTTGCTTGCAAGTGATATTGAAAACGATCCCTTGCGTTATCAAATCGTAAACCCGCCAACATCTGGCATATTGATCCCACTGTCAAATGGGATAGTTGAATATCAACCCGATTCTGGATTTATTGGCACAGATCAGTTTACATTTCAGGTCAATGATGGGGAATATACGTCAAACAAAGCAAGCGTTTCCATAATTATTGGAACCATCAGCGCAGTTACAGAGGAAGAACACGCTGTGACATTGAGTGTCCAATATGGCGCAAAGATCATTGAAAATGTCTCCCATGGAAATACGCAATGGCTGAATCAACAATTGATTTATACGCCTTCAACAGATTATGTGGGCTATGATACACTGCGCTATCAAAATCAGGGTGATCCGGTTATTCGGGAAATCGTTATTCGAATTAAACCGATAAACGATGCACCGGTTATTCAGGAAATCAATTCAGTGGTTTTAAATGAGGATGAAAGCAAATCCATTCCCATTGTTATTGTAGAGCCTGATGGCGATGCCTTTACACTGACCTATACATTGCCAAATCATGGCACAATTGTGGATTCAGACACGATTTTGACATACTATCCAGATGAAAACTATCATGGCACAGATCACTTTATCGTGCGAGTCACTGATGGCATATTAGAAGATTCGCATGATATTAATATTTCTGTTCTTTCAAAAAATGATATACCAGTTATTGGCAAGCTTCAGACAGTAGAAGTTATGGAAGATCACGCTGTTGACATTACCATTGTTGCCACTGATGTGGATCAGGATACGCTGATACTTCAAATAGTGGAACACCCCACGCATGGTCAAATCAATGGCAAGACACTGGATATGATGCAGCTCATCTATACGCCATCATCGAATTATGCGGGATGGGATCAAATTTCTTTCAAAATTTTTGATGGGTTCGCACATTCAGAAACCAAACAGCTTTCAATCCATGTCTTGGGCATTAACGATATGCCAACTGCCCAAGGTGCGCAACTGGATGGTATTGAAAATACGAATATTACTGCCCAATTGGAAGGGTTTGATATTGAAGGTCAACCCCTGGTATTTCACATTTTCAAACAGGCAGAAAATGGCATGGTCAGCATTACTCCCACTACAGGTGAATGCGTGTATATGCCATCACAAAATTTTGTTGGCCAGGATGAATTTTCGTTTACTGTCCATGATGGTTACACACAATCGACGCCGGCAACAGTTATTATTAAAGTTGAAATGGGCAATCGACCGCCATTCGCTGAAAAGGGTAACCTGGAAATAAACGAGGACGAATCTACACATTACACCTTGACAGCAACTGATTTCAATAATGATTCCCTGACTTACAAAATTATTGACCCACCGACATTGGGACAGGTTCAACTCATTGATTCGCAAACAGGTCTATGCAAGTATATACCATCACCCAACAAAAATGGTACCGACCTTTTTACTTTTGTTGCAAGCGATGGCATTTTGGATTCCAATGTTGCAACAATGACTGTAACAATTAGGCCAGTCAATGACAGCCCCCAGGCCCAGGACAGCAATTTGAGATTGGATGAAGATTTTGAAAAACTGGGCTCGTTAAATGGATCAGACATTGATGGCGATCCATTGACATTTGAAATTGTTCAAAATCCAAGCCAGGGAACAGTGGTATTGATTGATCCACAAACCGGTGAATATCGTTACAGGCCATCTCTAAATTATTATGGCACAGATTCGTTTCTCTTTGTTGTAAAAGACGCCGAAACTAGCGCATTGACTGCCACAGTGAACATTATCATTGATCCGAAAAACGATGCCCCCACAGCAAAGCCATTATCCTTTGAAACACTTGAGGATAGCCCCATTTCCAGCATGTTTCAAGGCTCAGATATTGATAATGACCCGCTCACCTTTATGCTTGTTGATGATCCCAATGCGGTATCCATTGGCATTCTCGAAATAAATGATGGAATTAAGGGAGAATTTACCTACTATCCCCCTGAAAATCAATATGGGCAGTATGTTTTTAGCTATTTTGTAACCGATGGCCAACAGGCATCATCCCCTGCTCCATTGACTTTCAATGTTCTGTCTATCAATGATTCACCTGTTGTGTATGACCAGAATCTGTCTACAGCAATCAATGAATCTATAAATATCAGCCTTACTGGAACTGATATTGATAAAGACAATCTCACATTTAAAATAATTCAAATGCCAAAAAATGGGGAATTGATACGCGATGGAAAGACCTGGAAATATATTCCAAAAGCAGATTATCAGGGAACTGATTTATTTACATACCAGGCAGATGATCAGAGTGGCAGCGATACAGCAACGTCCAATATTGGCAATATCCACATTCGTGTGGGTGTGCCAATAGCTGATTTCTATACATATGAGGATAACAAGATTTCTATTGATCTGCTTTTTGGCACCAACTTTACTTCTGAAGTGTCCCGATACGAGATTATTCGACCACCGAATCATGGATTACTCAAAGGAGAGGGGCAGGATCAAACCTACGAACCTGAAACCAATTATTCGGAAATGGATTATTTTTCTGTACGCTATACAGTTGCCAATCAAACGTATGATAGAGAAGTTCAGATATATATTATTCCGGTAAACGATTCGCCCAAAGTAACAGGTATTATGCCCTCACCTGCGTTAACCTATGAAGATCAACTGCTCACCCTGACAGTTTCAGTGGTTGATCCAGATACATCACTGGATTTGCTCACTTTCAGCTTGAGTAATCCACCTGAACATGGGCAGGCGAATATTTTCGGTAATATGATTATTTATCAGCCATCAAAGGATTACAGCGGCGACGATCAACTGAGTATTTCAGTAACTGATGGCTTTGAAGGCGCATTCACAACGCAAAAAATTGATATCAAGATTGCCCCTGCCAATGATGCGCCTATTGCCTTTGATCAAAAAGTGGTGACATTTGAAGAAACACAGGTAACAATCAATCCAAAGGCACTTGATCAGGATTCTGATACACTCGTATATACGATTAAACAAAAGCCATCTAAAGGCAATTTATTGGGTCAATCACCGCCTTATATATATGTGCCGCAATCCAATTTTTTTGGAATAGATCGGCTGACATTTACTGCCAGTGATGGTGAATCCATGTCTGAAGAAGCTGAGATTATCATTCAAGTTAAAAATGTCAATGATGCACCGAAAGCAGATTCAGGCTCATTTGCACTTCATGGAGAAAATCAGTTAACAGGTCGTTTGCTGGCAATGGATGCTGACTATGATATTTTGATATACACAATGGTAACGCATCCGAAAAAAGGCTTATTAACTTTTGTCAATCCTGTCATGGGCACATTTGTGTATTACCCCCACACCAACGAAAGCGGTATAGATTCGTTTACATTCAAGGTCAATGATGGCAGTAAAGATTCCAATATTGCGACTGTCAGTATAACACTTGATTCCAGCACGACAGACAATCAGTTTGCCAAGGTCAATGTCATAATCAACGAACCATATGTACCTTACATATCATCATGCACATATTTTTTTATCGATGCCGACTCTGGACAAAGGATTGTCAATGGCAGCACATTGCAAGACAGCTTTGACGCCACACTTCCCAAAGGCAATTATCGCCTCATTGTACTTGCGCCGAATTTTATTCCTTATGAATATCAGAAACAAGAAAAGCAGAAATACTTTACACTTGACGATGATCTCGACCTGCAAATCACATTGACAACACAGGAGGCATTTAATCCGCATCCGGCCAGCGCAGATATTTCCTATATGATCACACCTGATGGCATCAAAATCTGGGCAGTCAAAAAGAATCTGGAAACAGATGATCAATTTTATATGCATATCCAGACACGTTCCGGAGAAATACCAGTGGATTATGAAGATACCTCGGGTAATGGTTCCTCAAATGCACCATACACCTTTTATTGGACGCCATCATTTCCCTGGACAGAATACGAAAACAGCAGATATGAAATAACATTTATTTTCTATGGCGGCGCATATGGTCATGTGGAAAAACTGAATAGCATAAGCCTTCAATGGCAGGAAAGGCAAAATCGTAAACGTACCATTACTGATATAGACGCAATCTCCCATGAATTTGGGCAGTATCCCATGTATCAATCTCATGGAGACAGTGAATTTTATCCCCTGGCCGGCACTGATTGCCATGCAACATTAATAGACAATGAAGGCTTTGAACGTCATATGACCATCCATATTCCCTCAATTCCATTGGAATACTTATATATTGACGATTCCAATGGATATGATGGCGGCCAGTTAAACTACGATCGACAATCTGATCGTTTTGATCCAGATCCTTTCCAGAATATGCAAACACTTGCCCCTGATCAAAAACTGCGTGCAGAAATCAATTACTACACATTTGGCTCGGAAAAAGCGGGTAATGGCATATCTTTGTCTTTCTATATGGCAGAGGGTGAATTTGAAGGCAAGCCAGTCCGATACAATCCAATTCTATTGAGCGATGCCAACCGCATGAATAATGCACCTGCCATTGTGCTGCCTGTATATTTAAACACCAATTCATCCATGTTGTCGGGGATTAACAATTTGCAGGATATCACCCCTGAAATTCGGATTCATGAAGTGGGCGATGGTGTGGATGGGTTTCGTTCTGTAAATGCGGTGGCAACAGTTGAGAATGATGGGCTGGTTTATATTGAACTGAACCATTTGACAATGGTTGGCTTGGATGTCGTTATTGCAGACAATCCGGCCATATCTCCGAGTTCGGATGATAGTAGTTCAGGATGTTTTGTCGATAGCGCAGGTATTCAATATTTGCGATGGCATGAAATATTTGGATTTGTATTTATTTGTTTCCTTATCGGGCTTATATTGCGCATAAGATATGAGTCCCGGTCATCATAACCTCGTAGAAATCAAGGGAAGGGTACTTCCCTTGATTTTTACATTTATTCCTTAATAAAAGCTTAATTTTCCATTCATCAAATCTTGAACAACCTGGTGATAATGTTCTACAGTGCCTGCATCATGAATGTATTCGTCAGTCTGATAAGCATAAATGGATTGATTGTCTTTCAACATGGCTGGAATCAAATGTTTTTCAATATTTTGTTTTTTGGAAGGAATGATATATTCAAAGAGTTTGGGCTTAAAAATAGAAATCCCGGCATGGGCACAATGCGATGTATCAAAATCAGGGGCATGAGGGCGGACATGAATCTGCTTAACTTTTTTCTGTTCGTCAGTTTCAACAAGATCACTATCAAGGGGATGAGGGTTGATATGGGTTGTCAATGTTGCAATTCCCCCATGTGCCCGATGATAATCGACCAACTTGTATAGATTGATATTAAAGATAATATCACCATTGATGACCAGAAAATCTTTGGTCAGACGATCCCTGAGATGATATAAACTACCGGCAGTGCCTTGTGGTGTGGTCTCTATTTCATAATCCAGATCAACATCAAGCTGTATGCCTGATCCAAAATGATCGGTAATTGAATCTGATAAGTATCCCAGGCACATGTGAATTTTTCGAATATCGTACAATCTTAGCTGTTCAATCTGATGTTGCAAGAGTGGTTTTCCTTGAAAGGGAATCATTGATTTTGGGATATCGGGAAAAATTGACGATATCCGTGTGCCTTTTCCACCAGCAAGTATAACTGCATTCATAATTATACCTCTATTTTTGTCTTCCAAAAGAATTCGTATTTATTTACGAATAACGAGATAAATCATTAGTATTTTGCAAAGGTTATGCCATAATGATCGTTGCTTGATTTTATGATCAAATTACAATATATTTACAAGACCTTTCTTTTGCAAAGGGATGTCTACATCTTTTAAAAATGGCAAATCAGTTTTCAATTTGATTTGCGTGTCAAATGCATATGGCAGGGACTGCTTTTTATTGATTAGATTATAAATCGTTTTGCCCATTTCAAAAAAATTGAGATGAATGGGAATAGATATGCTGGATTGACCATGTTTTTCAAAAGTTATGTTTTTGTTCATGGTGCCATCAGCCCATTTCAAACCATCCACAGAAAAATTATAAGAAAAGTTTTTTAACATCATCAAAAAACCATTGGGGTTTTCCAGTGCAACATCCAATGATAAATTTGCAGATGCAAAAGAAATAGATTTTACACGTAAACCCTTTACAGAAATTTTGGGTATTTTTAAGAGGGGTAAATCTCCATTTTTTTCAAATGGAATTTTTATTTGACCCAAAAAAGGAATGTCAAAATGAATGTTCCCATTCAATTTATATGTTGCATGATCTTTATTGACCAATGCACTGATAGATTGATACAAGTCTAAAAAATTAATCTTAACTGGTACCTTTACCTGATTGTTGCTTGAGGCAGAAATGGATTGATTCAGGGCATTTTCACCTTTTAAAAAAACATGATTATTGATCATAAAATTGTAATCAAATGCCGGTACATGAATACCAATAGGATAGTTATTTTTTACATGAACATCCATGACAAGGTCCATTTCTTTGAGTCCGGCACTGGCAATATTGACCTTCTCAACAGATAGTTCAGGCGGTCGAATCCCCCCCCATTTCTGTAACGTTGCGCATCCCATACAAAAAAAGATACACAAAAAAATGATCTTATTGTAATGTCTTGCCATTGTTTCCCCCTTAATTTATTAATGATTAGAATCGTTGAATAATATCTCACTTTACAAATCATCTTCATCCACTCAATCGGCCTAATCCATTTGGGCGCATCCGGGCGCATCCCCCCAAAAAGTCGGACATTCTTTTCTGAAAGGGCGCTAACATACCAGCCTGGGTAAATAATAGCCATGTTTTTAGCCCTGAAAGGGCGTTACATAAATAGTTAGATCAAACAAAACATATAACGCCCTTTCAGGGCTGAGGCAATAAATGTCCGACTTTTTGGGAATGTGCCCATCCAGGTTCAGACTCAGACAGTGAGAACGAACTTTCTTCCCACCATTCGTTGGATTAATCCATTATAATCAAGTCTTGCTAAAAAAGCAATTAACATTTTGAATAATTTCCATATGAAGAACTATGATTTGGAACATTGTTTGCATCCTTATAAATCATTTTTTTACGAACAAATTATTATATGGGATATTTCATGCCTAGCAACAATTATCAGATTATATTTTCTGGTCAAATTCTGAATGGATATGATGAAAACGACGTGCGCAAAAATTTAGAAGAACTCTTTTCATCAGAACAGATTGATTATCTTTTTAAGAACCCCCCAGCACAGATTAAAAAGGACATTACGCTGGATCATGCAAAAAAAATTGCAAGCAAATTGGAACTATTGGGAGCAAAATGCGAGGTATCTCCAATTGAAGATGATGATATTTCTCTCTCCCTCGAGTCTGATGAAACATCCCTTGCTCTCGAGACACCGGATCATCCTGAAGAAAATGTTCAGGATGATCCCTATGAAAATCAATCTAATGAATCCCTATCGACCCCAAGAATGATTTGTCCAAGTTGTGGATTTGAGCAAATTGAAAGCAACGATTGTATTAATTGTGGCATAATCATTGATCGATATCAAGATAATCCTGAAGGCGTTGATTCAGGATCAGAACCTAAAAAAGACATACTGCAAGAGTATCTGGAAGAAATGTCCAAAGTGCCAAAATCCGAGCCGAAAACAGATGTTCAGGGCACGTCATGGTTCTTGAAACTGGTTACCGCACTGGTTTTGATTATTCTTTTTTCTGCATTTGGCTGGTCTTACTATTTTTTTGTGTATAAAAAACCTTGGCGTACATCAGTCAGTGAGTGTGTTACAATTAATGAAATTGATGATCAGATGCTTGAAAATGATTTATCTCGATTGCAATCGAAAAAAGAAACCATTGAGGCATTACAAAAAGCCCTGAAACGTAAAAACAAATTGGTATCTACAAACAAATATCAACAATCAGACAATCAGTTTAAATTGAAAAATATTCCGATTCAGCTCCTGCGACATTATGTTGGAAAATATGTTTGGGTGACCTGTGACAATGATTCTGTTCATCAAGGTACATTAGATGCTATTTATAAAGAACAAATCATTTTAAAAAAAGGCCGATTCAATTTAACCATACCTATCAACATTTCCATGATAAAAACAGTTGAATGCGATATGACTGAAAAGCAGTATGAAGATGATGCTGTTGAAGCCTATCAGGCTTATAAAAAAAGAACCGAGGAAACGTTTCAGCAAGTGGCTATAAGTCAGCTTGGGAGTTATCATGGCAAAAACCTTCACATTTATTTAAAAAATGGACATGTATATGAGGGCGTTCTCAGTCAATGTAAATCCGATACAATTACACTTCAAAATATTGTATATGGCCAGATGGTTACATTTGTCATACGCAAAAAAAGTATCAATAATATTTATTACTGAAAAGAAATGATTGAATGGCATCATTCAATTCTTGTATTTCAATAATCTCTGGAAGATCAAAAAAACATTTTCCTTCTCGATCAAAATCTCTGATCGTTTTATTTTCAAATATTGAACCAATTATCGGAATATCTGTTTGATTTTTAATGAGTGTGTATTCACTTTGATCTTGAAGTCTGTTCAGAATCAAACCGCATTTTTCAAAGGAACACTTTTCTTTTGCAACCTTGTTGATTGTTTTGACAACATTTCTGCCTTTTAAAGAAGCGTCGGATACAAGTAAAAGATGCGTAACCATTTCCATAACACGACGACTTATTTGTTCAACGCCAGCCTCTGCATCAATAACGACATAATCAAAATTTTGGGCGATATCTTTAATCAGGTCTTTTAAGAGTGTATTTACCTGGCAATAACATCCATCACCTTCTGGACGGCCAATCGCAAGAAATCCAATGTTTTGCCTTTCTTCAAGCGCGTTAAATATATCGTAGTCAAGAGATTTTATTAATTCATGACGACTGGTTTTTTCACCATCTTTCAAGCGTTTAATTAAATCATTTCGAATATCATCAACTGTTTTCTTTACATCAATACCAAGCGGGTACGAAAGTCCCACAACAGGGTCAGCATCAATCGCCAAAATTTTCGAGGACTGTTTTTCTGAAAGCATTTTCACAAGAAGCGCACTGATGCAAGTTTTGCCGACACCGCCCTTTCCGCAAACGGCTAAAACGATTGTTTTTTTCATATGATCCTTTCTTGTTGGGAATCGTTAAAACATAAATTTCCCATTTTACATTAATCATCATAGGAAAGCTTTGAAAATAAATTTGCTCACAACCTTTGGATATGAACGAATCAAAAATATTTTAACAAAATGTAATTAATTTTCATAGAATTTCTTTTATATCAGGTCAAATTATTGTTATCTGGCCATCATGCATATGCGTATTGTTTTTTCCAATTTTGGAAAATATTGAGACATCGTAAGACGTACTTAGCTGCTTAGGAAATCTCTGAAAATAAGTTCCTCATTATTGATATTGTTCGTTTTGAGGTAATTGTACTGTAGAGACGTAGCATGCTACGTCTCTACACGACCTTATTTTTTTGTACGATCAAGAAAAATGAGTATGTTATTTTCAGAGCATTCCTTAG
>Ga0272440_1001080_pt1 | contig 22653 bp, 14 predicted proteins | sample SSMMMBAug17_FD_192440 | JGI IMG/M metagenome (GOLD analysis project Ga0272440, IMG submission 192440) | Marine sediment archaeal communities from Little Sippewissett salt marsh, Falmouth, MA, United States - SSM-MMB-Aug17 | ecosystem: Environmental > Aquatic > Marine > Wetlands > Sediment ...
GATAATTCCTTAATGTTTAATTCAATCATTTTGAAATGGGGATTTTTTTTTTCGAGCATTCCTAAGTAAGCGATCATAACTTTTTGGGTATATCGTAGTCAATTATAACATACTTTGGGGCACTGATTTCTTAGCCCTGAAAGGGCAACACATAAAACAAACATGTTACGGCTTTTCAGGGCTAAGAAAACCTTGTTTCTTTTTTTTTCGTCATCCAACAAAAAATAATGCCACAATATTAATTAATTTCACCAATCTCAATAATGATTTGAAATCCATATGAAAAAATGCTATAAAATATAGATATTTGTGTATTTTAGAATAATTGAAAAGAATTATTGGAGAAAAAAATGAACATTCGTCAAAAAATTTTTGTTCCGATGGTTGTATCGGTGCTTGTATTAAGTTTAATCGGTTACGTTGTTGTTAATAAACAATTGTCAAAATTGAAAATGAACAATTTTAAAAAAATTATTACCGACAAAATGAATCAGGTTAATTCATCTATTGTTTTAGGTGGTCACATGCAATTAGAAAGGGCGGCAATTTTCACGCGGTTGCCAATGGTGATAAAAGCCTTTCAGATCGCCCATTCTGGAAATATTGATGATCCCAATGATTTAAAAGGACAGCAAGCGCGTGTGTTATTGAGAACAGCCTTAAAAGACCATGTGTTGGGTTATAAATCCCTCGAAAATGCAGGCGCTTTTAAATTGCACTTTCATTTGCCCAATGGACGCAGTTTATTACGAATTTGGCGTTCAAAACAAACCCGCGTAAATGGTAAATGGGTGGATATATCCGATGACATCTCCGGTTTTCGCCAGACTGTTCTGGATGTAAACCAAATGGGGCAGTCTAAAAGTGGTATTGAGCTAGGACGTGGAGGCTTTGTTATTCGTGGCGTCACTATGGTAAAAGATGCAGATAACAAAATATTGGGGTCTGTAGAACTGTTAATGGATTTTAAACCTGTGATGAACAACGCGATCGTTCAAGATAATCATCAGACTGAAAATTTATTTTTGTATATGAATTCGGATTTATTACCAATCACAAAGCGCATGCATGACGCCACTAAATATCCGGTGTTGGATAAAAAATACGTATTTGTTTATGGCACGGGTGATCAGTCAGGAAAATCTTACATCCGCGTTGCACACTTGAACAAGGGAAAGCAAAAATTATTTATTGATCAACAGGGAAACTATACATTGGGGTATTTTCCCATTCGAGATTATCGTTCCCGACAAATTGGGGTGATGGTTTATGCATTTCAGAAAGAAATATGTGAAAAACAAGTTTTTCAATTAAATGCCATCATTATGTTTATCTTTACAAGTATTTTAATTCTTTGTGGCAGTATCAATTATTATATGCTATCCAAATTCATCTTGACACCCATTTCGCAGGTCCGCAATTTTTCTCAATCCATTGCAAATGGTGATGTACGTTCACGTTTAACAATTTCTCAGAATGATGAAATTGGAGATATGACAAAAGCGCTGAATAATATGGCTGAAAATCAGATGCGTATGCTCACTGAGATCAAAGAGGATATCAACAGATTATCTGTTTCATCAGATCAATTAACAGATATTTCAGCATCAATGAATCAGCGAACAGAAGAAACAGTTCAAAAAACAAAAAAAATGACCCATGAATGCCAAGAAATGAATCAAGCAATGGAATCTGTTGCCAGCTCAAGTGAACAGGCATCTGCAAATATGAAAACCATTGCAATGACAACCAATGATATGAACAACACGGTTAATGAGATTGTTACCCATACAAATGATGCCCAAAAAATTACGCACCATGCAGTCAGTAAAGCACAAGCAGCATCTCAAAATGTATCTAACTTGGGTGATGTTGCAGGGCGTATTACTCAATTTGCAGACACAATTACTGAAATTTCTGAGCAAACCAATCTTCTGGCTCTGAATGCGACCATTGAAGCTGCTCGCGCAGGAGATGCAGGCAAGGGCTTTACTGTTGTTGCAAATGAGATTAAAGAACTGGCCAATGAAACATCAAAAGCCACCCAGGAAATAAAAAATCAAATTGGAACGATCCATTCCTCAACAAGCGCTTCAGTTGAGCAAATACAGGAAGTGTCGAACATTATCAACGAAATTGATACGGCGGTATCTTCAATTGCTGTAGCAATTGAAGAACAGGTTTCTGCAACTCGTGACATCACAGCAAACATTTCTGAAGCATCAACCGGTATTGATGATGTTGCCAGCCATGCATCCAGAACATTGCAAACAACAACGTCTTTTACCCATGGAACCATTGAAATTAGTCAAGCAGGTGATGAAATGAAATCCAATTGCCTTAAAGTTAAAGATCAGGCGGATGACTTAAACCGAATGTCCAGTGAGTTGAAAAAACTGATGTCTCAATTTTCGCTTTAAAAAAATTATTGGGGGGAACGAAAAAAGAATTTTTTAAAGTCAAAGATGCCTGCCCAAAAGCGTGTTGACAGATCTTTTTCATCTGTTTCAGTTTTCAGATGTATCTCCTTTTTCTGGGATTGCTGATTCTGTCGGATCGCCTGAGTTTGTGTGAGCAATTCTGTAATTCTGGGGTATTTTGTAATGACTGGCATGAAATCATCTTCGTGGATTTCATAAATGACACACTTTTGCAGTGTGATAATACTGGCGGACCGATGATGATCTGAAAAAAATGCCATTTCGCCAAAAAAAGATCCAACCCCCAACCGATTAATTTCTACCAGCACGTCATTATCAATCCTCAATTGGACAGCAACAACCCCTTCCTGTATGAAAAATAGAGAGTTCCCAAAATCACCTTCATTAATAATGTTTTTTTGGGATGGAAAAGTTTTACAGTTCATCTGGCTTACAATTTTTTCTTTATCACCTAATTTCATTAAATTGAACATTGTCATTTCATCCCAAAAAAAGACCGGTTCCCTGGTCGGCAAGGGAAACTCCTGTTCTTTAATGACTGTTTGAACACCGGCATATTCCAGATGTTTCCAGATACGTTTCCACACATTCTCTAATTCTTGATCTTTAAGGGAGAAATCTTTTATACAAAAATTGACTTTATAATCTGATGCCCATTCTGTCAGGCCTTGATAAATGACATATGGTTTCGGTGTTGGCAGGATGTTGGTGGCAGATAAAACAGCATCAATCAATATTTTTTTTACCTTTTGTGGATCAGCCAGGGGATCGATATGAGCTGTCACAGTTAACCAGTTGGTATTATCAGGATAATTAAAATTGGCAATAAATGACTCAGTCGCCATGCTATTGGGGATACTGATAATACAATTCTCAGCCGTTTGAATCTTTGTAGATCGCCAGGTAATATCTGTCACTTTACCTTCAGCATCGCCAATTTTTACCCAATGACCAATACGAAAAGGGTCTTCAAGATTGATGGCAATACCTGATATTAAATTAGATATATTCATTTGAACTGCAAAACCAATGATCATGGCAAACAATCCACCAGTGGCTAAAATTTTTGTAATTTCCTGTTCAAACACAAATGCAACAATACCGATCACAGCGACCAGATAAATAAAAAATGAAAAAAAATTTCGAATAATTCGGGGCACACTGTGCTGGTTCTTTTCCTGGAAAGGCGACCAGATAAATCGATTCACTGCAAGGTTGATAAAAAAAGCAGGTAAAATCCACCAAATGATATCAAAACCAGTTTTAATCAGGCTCAAATGATAGGCATTTAAATAATGAGATAAACGATTCATTATTAATATTTCAACACTCAGCATAAAAACAAAAGCAGACAATGTTTCCACAAACCACATGCTTTGTTTTAATGTTTGAGATGAAAAATGCCGGTTGAGCATTGCAAACAGAATATTGACCAAAAGGGTTATAACCAATAATGGATTGACAAATGTTTTTGGAATTAACCCTCGCAGACTGAATTTATTTTTTTGAAGAACAACACCAAAATGAAAGCGAGAAAAGTCGTTTGAATAATTTTTTGAACCTTGGGGCAAATTGATATCAGGTTGTTTATTTTCCCAAATATCTTGAAACACTTGCTGCTCAATAATTCGCCATTTTGATAAATCACCAGTCATCATGATCTGTGACGTCTCATTGGAAAGCTGTTGTGTCAGTCCCATGCCCATAATATCGTGCACAAAAATCAGATTGTTTCGAGTTAAATGTTTGTGGCGAAAAATGACATTTAGAAAATGACGATCTAAATCACCGGCGCTTTGAGCACGTGATGTTTGAAATCTGCCGGTGACACGAAACAAACGATAGTGTATTTGATCGGAAAAATTTTTGGGTTTGATCAACTGAATGTGATTCACCCATGGTTTTTCTTCATTGGCATCTGGTAAGATGCGATTGCTAAACAAAATATCTTCTGCCTGAATATCAACATTGCTCCGGCTTCGAAACCATAAATAAAAATCCAGATTGCCATAGGATTTCTTGGCATCAAAGGATTGAATTTCAATGAGTTCTATTCCTGTATAAATGACCTGTGTTTGATACATAAAACGATTATCAATTTTTATAATACGTTTTTCCTTAATGGCTGTTGAAATTATTTGCGGATCAATATTTTCTTGAATAGATTGCAATTGAGTCATTGCTGAAACCAGATGACGACCATTATATATGCCAATGGAAACAGGTCTATCAATGGCATTCCCATGAATATCAAAATAAATGGGGCCTGTAATGCCTTTTACCGCCCGATCCAATGTGTTGATATTTGAGAGTCTTTCACGTAAAAGAAACCGATCTGCGGTATAATCCTTTGAGTGGGCAACAATTCTGGCAGATTTGATGGAATGAATCAAAACCTTTGCCGTGTCATATGCGCTGGCTGCAATCCAGTCGGGTTCTTTTTGATATAATGCACGAAACTGGTCTCGAAATTGTTGAGCGTTTTTTTCAGCAGTATCATAAATCAGATGAACAGTTGTGTATATACCATTGGTATAAAATCCAGGCTTCTCTTTTTCTTTTGGAAAGCTATCAAAACCATTATGAAATATTTTTGAACCAAAAGCATCTGGTCCCACAATCGTATGGGGCATCCCTGCATCCTTAATTCTTCGAACCAATTGAACACCTTCAGTTGCATGAGTGGCCAAAAAAATCATGCAGGTTGGTTTAAGGGATTTAATTTCATGAACCATACGATCCAGTTGGTTCATGAGTTGAGCAGATTCCGATTCAAAAGATTGTTTATACAAAATTTCAATATTTAATAATTTGGCTTTGGCTTCAAAAACAGTTGCAAGATACCCACCATAGGTATCATCTTCAAAAATGATCGCAGCCTGATCAAAATGAAGCACTTTTTTTGCATAATTGGCAATAAACTGTCCTTGTATACTATCATTAAAAACAGTTCGGAAATACCAGGGATTAAACCGGGTGACCAGAACATTGGTTGCACCAGGGGATACCGCTGGAATTTGATTTTTCTGATAGATTTCTCCAGCCGCAATTGCGCAATCACTGTACCAATGTCCAATTACACCAATTGCTGATGTTTTTGATATGTCATTTGCGATGCTTTTCGCTTTTTCTGGATGGTTATGATCATCATAATAAATTGGAAAAATGGGATGTCCTTTAATGCCACCTTTTCGATTGAATGAATCGACTGCCAGTTGAATGCCCTGCTTCAAGGATTGGCCAATCAATTTTCCTTCACCGCTCATTGGACCCACAACAGCAATATGAATGGGTTGTTTATCCGCATCGGAAGGTATCAACCATTCTTTTCCAAGCAATATGATTAAAAGACAAAGACATGAGATCAGGATGAGCCATTTATGTTTCATTGTTCTTATCCCTTTATGAACAACAAATATTCATTTAAACCATTGCTCATCCTGGGATCATGCAATGGTATGTATTTTTGGTATGACAACGATTCCATTTATTCATCGGCATAAAGTAAGCGCAAACCAAGTCGATTCCCACGTCGATCCGGGGATCCCAAGCTTCTCGATGCACACCGACAGTGCCAGTCTTCACTTCCCCAGTCGCCACCTCGTAATGATTTGGCAAGGCCTTTTTTAGGGCCTGTGGGATTTTTCTTGGGACTGTTGCCATAGTATTTCTTATCAAACCAATCTTCACACCATTCATGGACATTTCCATGTATATCATACAGGCCCCAGGAATTAGGAGCCAGTTCACCTACAGGATGTGTTGATTTTCCTGAATTTTTTCGAAACCAGGCATATCTTTCTAAATCCTTGACATGATTTCCAAAACAATAGGTTGTTTGTGCGTTGGCACGTGCGGCATATTCCCATTGGGCTTCATATGGTAACCTATAAGCTTTTGTTTTTTCAAGTTTATTCAAACGGTCAATAAATTGATGGGCATCATGGTATGAAATCTGTTCAACCGGATGGCGGTCTCCGGAGAAATGAGAGGGGTTGGATTCCATGACAGCAGTCCATTCCTCCTGAGTTACAGGATAACGTCCGAAATAAAAAGGGCGGTCAATGGCTACACGATGTCTTGGACGTTCCATTTCATCGGCCTGTTCAGATATTTCATCACCGCCCATGACAAATGATCCTGCAGGAATATACACAAGGACCATACCAATACTGTTGGTTATCGTTTTGGGCATGGGGTTTGGCTCCTTAATCATTCGCAGGCACTTTTTTTATAATATTTTTCAACCTGCATGATATCTCCATATTGTCTAAAAAAGCTTGAATTTTAACCTATAATATTATAAATACAAAATTTTGCAAGAAAGTTATTCAAGGGACTTTATGGATATTCATAAAAAAGAAATATGTCGATAACAGCAAAATTAATCTTTATTATTTATATATTGACAATCGTTCGAAAAAGGTGTGAAATAAATATAAACATTATAAAATATTTAAATACTATAGGCCATCGGTATAATATAATTCATCGCCGATGAATATAGTAAAAAAGGGGTCATGATATGGCAGAGACAGTAAGAAAAGAAATATTATTGGAAAGTGGAACAAACGAACTTGAGATTGCGGAATTCATACTGGGAACACAAAGTTTCGGCATAAATGTTGCAAAGATTCGAGAATTTGTTCCCTATGATCCTGAAGCTGTAACGAAAGTTCCTAATTCACCACCATCAATGGTTGGTGTTTTTTTGCTTCGAGGAAGAACCATTCCGCTAATCAATTTAAAAACACACTTGGGAAGAACTGATGATGTTGAATCTCAAAAACCAGTCGTATTGGTGACCGAATTCAATACCCTGGTTAATGGATTTATCATTGATGCAATTAATCAAATTCATCGTCTGTCCTGGAGTGAAGTGAAGTCACTCAATCCAATGCTCAAAAAACATACAACCCGATTTACTGGCACTGTGAATGTAAAGGAAAAAGAAATCCTTATCATGGACCTGGAATATATTGTCAGTGAAATTTTTCCAGAAAAAATGCGAGGGCTCACTCATCTGGATAATGAAAGGCTATCTGAAGAAGAAAAAGAGCAGCGAAGACCGGCTGGACAGGTTGTTATTGCGGAGGATTCAGGCATGATTCGAAATATGATTATTAAAACAATCAGTTCTGCGGGTTACACAAATCTTCAAAGCTTTGATAATGGAGAAAGCGCATATGAATTTATGAAAGCAGCCAAAGCTCAAGCGAAACAGGAAGGTAAACAACTGACTGACATTGTTTCCATTGCTGTTTCAGATATTGAAATGCCCAGAATGGATGGCTTAACATTGTGCCGGAATATTCGTGAAGAGTTAGATGAACCTACTTTTCCAGTAATTATCTTTTCATCATTGATTAATGAACAAATGGCGATCAAGTGTCGCAATGTGGGTGCAAACGCCCATGTAACAAAACCTCAAATTGCTGAACTGGTTGACCTTATGGATAACTTGATTTTTGGTAATAGTGCACACGATATGGTTACTTTATAATGTCTCATGAAAAAATGCCGATAGACGCGCCAATTTTATACATAAAAAAAGAGCATCTTAATAGTAAATTGAAATGTAAATTCAAATAAAAATTAAGAAAGGATTTTTATGTCACAAGATCAATCTAAAAAGGAAATCTTACTAGAAACCGGTACCAATGAAGTAGAGCTGGCAGAATTTTTTCTCGGAGAAAGAAGTTATGGCGTTAATGTTGCAAAAATTAGAGAGTTTGTCTCTTATCAAAAAGGCTCTGTAACAAAAGTACCCAATTCCCCTTTCAGTATGATGGGCATGTTATTGCTACGCGGCAAAACAATTCCATTGATTAATTTAAAACAAAATCTGGAATTGAAAGATGATACGGTATCAGAGCGTCCGGTTGTACTTGTAACAGAGTTCAATACTGTTGTGAATGGCTTTCTCATCGACTCAATTAGTCGGATCCACCGGCTATCATGGAGTGATATTAAACCTTTGAATCCAATATTGTCTCAGCATGCCCATCGGATTACTGGAACAGTTCATGTTGATAACCGAGAAATACTTATTCTGGATTTGGAATATATTATCGGTCAATTATTTCCCGACAAAATGGCTTCTCTTAATGAATATGAAAATAAAGAGAGTCAGACAAAAGGCATGACAGTACAGGAGGTCCGAAACAAATATCCAATTGTGATTGCTGATGATTCCGGGATGATTCGAAAACTTATTTTTAATGCTTTGAAATCTGAAGGATATAAAAATGTTCGAGATTTTGATAATGGGTTGTCAGCATACAATTATCTTGTGGATGCAAAGCAAAAATCGGAAGCCGAAAAGTGTCCGGTCAATGAAGTGGTGGGAGTGCTTGTTTCAGACATAGAAATGCCGCAAATGGATGGTTTAAACCTCTGTAAACGGGTGAAAGATGATCCTGTGTTACAAAATATTCCAGTTATACTGTTTTCATCGTTGATCAATGAACAAATGGTTCGAAAATGTAAACGCGTTGGTGCGGATGCACAGGTCTCAAAGCCTGAAATGAAAAAAATGATTGCAACAATTGATGGAGTACTTGGACTTGAAGTGACTGAATGATCTTGATGGGTTAACCATTAAACGATAGTTTGGTTCAAATGCATCGAAAGAAATAACAAATTGCAGCAACAACGAAAAATTTACTCGGTTTCCGAGCTAACACACGCCATTCGATCCTTATTAGAAAATAAGTTTTCTTTTGTATGGATTTCTGGCGAGGTTTCCAATTTTAAAAGACCATCATCTGGCCATTATTATTTTACCCTTAAAGATAAATCGTCTCAAATCAGTGCTGTCATGTTCAGAGGGCAGAATCAGCACTTAAAATTTAAATTGGAAAATGGACTTCAAATCAATGCACTTGGCCGATTAACAGTTTACCCGCCCTATGGTAATTATCAAATTATCCTCGAACATGCTGAACCAGAAGGTCTGGGGGCACTTCAACTGGCATTCGAGCAATTAAAAACACGATTGTCAGATGAAGGCCTATTTGATCTAAAGCATAAAAAGAAATTACCATTTATTCCAAAACATATTAGCGTCATAACCTCTCCTCAGGGTGCTGTTATTCATGATATAAAGAATGTCCTGACAGCACGCTTTTTCAGACCGATTCAGCTTGTGCCTGTGAATGTCCAGGGGCAACGCGCATCAGTTGATATTATTAATGCACTTCAGATGATCAATAAACAAAAAAAATCAGACATCATTGTTATTGCGCGAGGTGGCGGCTCTTTGGAAGATTTGCAGCCATTTAATGATGAAAAAGTCGCCAGAGCAGTATTTGCATCAGAAATTCCAGTGGTGTCTGCTATTGGCCATGAAACTGACTACACCATTGTTGACTTTGTGTCGGATTTCAGAGCTCCAACACCATCAGCCGCAGCATCGAATATTGTTCCTGAACGTCAAGAACTGATTCGAACATTAAATTCTATTCAAAATGCGCTCAACCAGGCATTTGTAAATTATATTCAATATAAGCGGATGACCTTAAAGAATTTGTCATTACGATTAAAGTCGCCCAAACGCATATTTGAAGAAATTCGACAAAAATTGGATATCTCAACTCAAAACCTTTTAGACCAAATGAATACGAGACTCAATACTGAAAAACAAAAATTACATCTTCTACTGAATCGAATGATTCGCGCCAATCCGCAAAAAGAAATCATTTCCTTGAAAAAAGAATTGCATTGGCAAACAACATCATTGGTAAAGGCAACTCAAATAATTCATGATCAACATCGGGCACGTGTAAAAAATCTTCAAGGACGTTTAATGGCGCTGGATCCTTATGCAATATTGGCACGTGGTTACAGTGTGACACGATTACTGCCAGACAATACAATTGTCAAAACTCCAGAAAACCTTCAGCCTGGTCAGCGACTTAATATTATGTTTGCATCTGGACATGTTGAAGTTCTTATTGATAAAATTATAAACGTTCAACCCAAATAGTTGGAACGAAAAAGATCATACATCAGTTTTTTTGAACCATGATACCACTGACACAAATGAAACAGATGAATCCAATATAGTGTTTCATTCATCTGTTTCTGTTCAATAATGGTTCAAATAAAAATGATGAACAAAAAGGGGCTTTTTCGTCCCAAAAGGCATTATTTATTATGGCAAAAAAATCTTTTGAATCGGCAATTGAGCAACTGGATACAATTGTCAAAGAATTGGAAAGCGGTGAGATTCCTTTGGAAAAGGCAATAAAAATATTTGAAGAAGGGGTCAAGTTATCACAAATATGCGCCAAACGACTGGATGAATCTGAAGAAAAAATGAGTTTATTGATTAAAGCCGCAGATGGCCAATTATCCAATATTCCATTTGAGTAACTATCTATGCTTATGTTCAAGGAATATATCAAAAAACAACAACAACAGATCAATGAAAAACTGGCATCTCTGTTTGATCAGAATTCCCAACAAAGTCGCTTGTTGTCCGCCATGAAGTATAGCTTAATGGCAGGGGGGAAACGAATTCGTCCGATTTTGTGTATCAGTACAGCATCAGCAATTACTGATCATTACATGGATGTCCTTCCTGTTGCCTGTGCAATTGAATGTATTCACACATATTCGTTAATGCATGATGATTTGCCTGCTATGGATAATGATGATTTACGTCGGGGCAAACCAACATGTCATAAAAAATTTGATGAGGCAACTGCCATACTGGCGGGTGATGCCTTATTGACTTTGGCATTTGAAATTCTTTCTGATGAAACGCTGTATCATCAAGAGCCTCAGGTTCGAATAAAAATTATTCGAAGTATTGCCAATGCATCAGGACCAAATGGTATGATTGAAGGACAGATGAGAGATATTGCATCAGAGACCATGCGATTGAAAGAAAGTGAACTGGAAGCATTGCATCTTTTAAAAACAGGCGCTCTGATCGCAGCATCAGTAAATGTTGGTGCCATTCATGCAAACGCAACAGAAAGACAAAAACAACAATTGGATATATATGCCCAAAATATTGGTCTGGCCTTTCAGGTTATTGATGATGTCTTGAATGTCAAAGGAGATCCAAAACTTTTGGGAAAGGCGGTTGGGACAGATCGCAGCTTACAGAAAAATACCTATCCCAGTTTAATTGGCGTTGGTCGGGCTGAAGAAAAAGCCCGACAACTTGTAAAAAATGCCATTGAAAGCTTACAGGAATTTGATCATCGAGCAGAACCTTTGCGTGAAATTGCCAATTATATCGTTTTTCGGAGTCATTAATCAGAGTTGGATAAAACGTATGCTTTGGTTTATTATTTAAAACGACAATCAGAACGTTTTTGACTGACTTCGTGATCAGTGGCTGTCAACCATCCGGATTTACTTTCTTTCACACGATCAAAATTAGCAATATAGGGTTTGATATCCAGCAAAGGGGTATTATCCAAAATATCAAGATCTAAAACCACGAGGATATTCTTTTCAATTTTTTTCAATCGAACAATTGAAATGCCAATATGGTTCGGTCGTAATGGTGATCGTGTTGCAAAGACCCCTCTTGTTTGTGTATCCATAAATGGCGTTACCCGTAGTTCTGTGCGAACCGCTTCATGAAATAAATAAATAAGGTAAATATGGGAGAAACCATCCAAATCTTTTAAACCATCTGCGTATTGTTCGTCAACCTTAACATATCCTTCAATTCCAACCGCACCTTTGGGTTGAATGGGCATATTTTCAATGGATGTATAAGGTGAATGCACACGACCAATTGGTTGTATTGTTTGCATTGATCAACCCTACCAATACAATAACGATGCTGCCCAGGTGAATCCAGCCCCAAATCCACACAGAAGAACCAAATCATTCTCCTTTAATTTTCCCTGACGAAGCGCCTCGCACATACAAATAGGAATGGTTGCAGCCGTTGTATTGCCAGTCCATTGAATGGTGTTCACCATTTTTTCTTCAGGAATTTTTAACATGGACGCGGTCATCTGGTTAATTCGAAGGTTCGCCTGATGAAACAAAACCACATCAATATCGTCCACTGTTTTACCCGCTTTATCCAAAACTTCTTTTGATACTTCAACCATACGTCGGGTTGCATGTTTAAAGACTGTTCGCCCATTCATTTTTGGATATTGGCGTCCAGCATCAAGATCTTCATGAGACATAAAGAAATCATGAGCATTACATGGATATTCCATCCATAATGCATCTGCATATTTTCCCTCTGAATACAGAGCATGTTCCAATATACCTTGATGATCCTTGCTTGCAGGCCCAACCACAGCTGCACCAGCACCATCACCAAACAAGACAGTTACAGCCCTTCCTTCTTTACTAAAATCAAGACCTCTAGAATGAACTTCACCCCCAACAACCAAAATATGCTTATACAATCCACTTTTGATCAAACTATCTGCCATTGCAAGGCTATACAAAAAACCCGTGCATTGGTTACGTACATCAAGTGCGCCAACAGGCCGATCCCCAAACAGCTTTTCTTGAAGAAAACATCCATTTCCTGGAAAATAATAATCCGGGCTAAGGGTTGCAAAAATTACAAAATCAATATCATCGGCACTGAGGTTGGCATTCTCAAGGGCTTGCTTTGATGCTTCAAACGCCATGTCTGCGCCGCTTTCATTGGTTACATAATGTCTGGATTCAATACCAGTTCTTTGTTGGATCCATTCATCCGATGTTTCCAAAGCTTTTATTTGTTCCAATTCTGTATTTGGAACGGCTCGTGATGGCAAATACATACCAGCACCAAGAATTCTACAGGATTGCATCATTTTTGTTCTTCCTTTTTGTTCTATGTTAATGAAATTTAGACATAAAGCTATAACTCATGCGAATTCAAAGATCAATACATTTCACAAGAAAATTAATAGCTTTTCAGTCCGATTTGATTAAAATGGTAAAAAAAAGTTAACTGTAAGGGGCTAAACACCAATGAAAGCGCCACCGCAAACTCGTATGACCTGACCAGAAAGACCAGCAGCTCCTGGACTGCTTAGAAATGTTATTATTTCAGCAACATCTTCCGGCAGGCCTGCCTGATTTAAATTATTCAAACGACGTGCTACCAGCTGTGTGGCAAAAGGAATTCTTGCAGTCATTTGTGTTTCAATAAATCCGGGTGCAACTGCATTGACAGTAATACCTTTATCTGCAAGTTTTGGGGCCAACTCAGTCACATAACCGATAAGTCCTGCTTTGGATGCCGAATAATTGGTTTGTCCACGATTTCCTGCAATTCCTGAGACTGATGAAAGACAAACCATTCGACCATGGTTTCTCAGGATTGGAATTATTTTCTCATTGACTCTAAGGATGGCACAAAGGTTAACATCCAGAACTTGACTCCATTGTTTTTGTTTCATGTTGACTAAAAGTTTATCTCGTGTAATTCCTGCATTATGAATGATAATATCCAGCCCACCAAACTTTTTTGAAACCCATTCAACAATTTTATCACCTGATGAGCTCGAAGAAATATCACAAAAAAGGAGACTTCCATCAATTTCTGAGGCCAATTTAGCGGCCATCACATCCGCTTCAGGCCGATCCATAATAATAACTTTTGCCCCTTCACGCGCAATAGAACGTGCAATTGCTGCACCAATGCCTTGTGCTGCACCTGTAATCAATGCTGTTTTGCCATCCAAAGGCCGTATTGTTGGCAATCGATTGTCTGCTTTTACAAAAGCATTAATATGCAAAGGTTGGCCTGAAATATATGCAGCACGATTTGATAAAAAGAAACGAAGCACAGGTTCAAGCAGATAAATGGCATTTGAATGAACATAAATAATATTTGCTGTTGCTCCTTTAAAACCGATTTCTTTTGCCATCGCACGCATAAAACCTTCAAGTGCGAATGATATGGTCGTTGAAAAAGGTTTTTTTGATTCATCGGGAGGGCGACTGAGAATAATAACACGACAAGAATTTGAAATTGATCGTAAATGATCATGAAAAAATGAATAAACACTGTTGAGTTTTTCCGGAGAATAAATATTAGTGGCATCAAATATTAATAGCTGTGGCGAAGGGAGTTTATCCTGAGTCAGCACTCGTGGTCTTATTCGATAGGCATCACAAACCAGATAAAAAACATTGAACACTTGCTCATCTTTTTCAACATAAGGAATCGCTCCCCCTTTGACCAAAATTTCAGCCAGTTTTTTTGTCAGGTTCGTGGGCCCTATCTGGCCAATCATAACATGCTGATTGTTAAAAGGACGCTCTTCCCAGGGTTGCCCATTGCGTTTTAATTCTGCAGGCAGTTTTGGAAGCCCCATTTTTTCGAGCAATGTCTTGAACATTGGTTTTTTTGCCAGTTGAAACAGGTAGTCATTCATTGTTTTCTTCCTCTTTTTTGTAGTTAAGTATTTGGTAATAACGAACTCGCTTGCAAAAAAAGCCTAAGGAAAGATAAAGATAACATTCTGTCTTTATTTAAGCAACAGTTTAATATCGTTCAACTGAAAACATTTCTATCATTAGAAAAAAAAGGTGTCAAATATTATTTGAATTGTTGCACTTTGTTTATAATTGACTGAAGGCATATGTAATATAGGAAGTTCTGAAAAAAAGTACCCCATTTATAATATTTTGACAGTTCAAGAATTAAACATCAAGGATATACGTAACCCACAGTGCATTATTTTTTGTTCAGAAACGAATCAACAAATATTGAATAATGAAGAATTTTTTTCAGAGCTTTCCTCTTCCTTTCGATTTTAAATTGCTCGTATGCTTGAATTATGATATAAAAAGATTTTTTATGAATGGAGTGGTTCATACCACTCATAAAAAAAGGAGAAGACCATATGATAAATGTTTCAAGTTTTATGGCGAATATCAAAGCCAAAGATCCTGTTGAAAAAGAGTTTCATCAGGCGGTTCAAGAGGTGGTTGAATCTGTAAAACCTGTTTTAGATCGAAATCCTGAATATCGACAAGCGGCTATCCTTGAAAGAATCACCGAGCCGGAAAGGGTCATTCTTTTCAGAATTCCCTGGGCAGATGATCAAGGACAGGTCCATGTGAATCGTGGATTTCGCATTGAGATGAACAGTGCAATCGGCCCATACAAAGGCGGGTTAAGATTTCATCCATCGGTCAATCTAGGCATACTGAAATTTCTCGCCTTTGAGCAGGTCTTCAAAAATGCGCTGACAACCTTGGCAATGGGGGGTGGAAAAGGCGGGTCTGACTTTGATCCAAAAGGAAAAACTGATAATGAAGTCATGCGTTTTTGTCAGAGTTTTATGGCAGAGTTGTTCCGCCACATTGGTCCCAATACAGATATTCCTGCTGGAGATATTGGTGTCGGTGCTCGAGAAATTGGATACTTGTTTGGTATGTATAAACGATTGCGGAATGAGTTTACAGGTGTTTTGACTGGAAAAAGCCTGGGTTGGGGCGGAAGTCTGATTCGGCCCGAAGCGACCGGATATGGAAGTGTCTATTTTGCTCAGGAAATGTTGGCCACAAGAAATGACAGTATGGAAAATAAAATTTGCCTGGTTTCTGGCTCTGGTAACGTGGCTCAATTTACGACAGAAAAAATAATCGAGCTGGGCGGAAAGGTCGTTACGCTTTCTGATTCCAATGGATGTATTTATGATGAGTCTGGAATTTCATCTGAAAAATTAGAATTTGTAAAAAAATTAAAAAATATTCGTCGCGGGCGTATTCAGGAATATGTTGATCAATATCCAAATGCCATTTATTCTGAATCCAGTTCCTCAATGGATCATAATCCTGTCTGGCATTATAAAGCAGACTGTGCATTTCCATCAGCCACTCAAAATGAAATCAATGGTAAAGATGCTCAGGCAATGGTCAATAATGGTGTGTTTTTAGTGAGTGAAGGTGCCAATATGCCTTCAGATATGGATGCAATTAATATTTATCTTCAAAATAATGTTTTATATGGACCGGGTAAAGCAGCCAACGCTGGTGGCGTGGCTGTATCGGGATTGGAAATGTCCCAAAACAGCATGCGGTTGAGTTGGCCGAGAGATGAAGTTGACTCCAGATTAAAAATGATTATGAAAAATATTCACAAAACCTGTATGGATGCTGCATCTGAATATGGTGTACCGGGAAATTATATGGCTGGCGCGAATATTGCTGGATTTGTTAAAGTGGTTAACGCGATGTTAGATCAGGGAATTGTTTAATGATATCAATATCATGATGACATAAGAAGATGAAAAACGATTTCCCTTTCTCTGCTCGGAGACGCACAGCCGTGCGTCTCTAAAAAGTATGCATTCCCACGCAGATCGTGGGAACGAGCTTCGGCATTTGTTTATAAAAAAACTTGAACATCGCGTTTTATAAATCCATAAAAAAGCCAAATTTGCCCAATCGAAGCTGAACTTGCTTGATATGATGTTCTGAAATTAATATATGATAATCTTCAGCAATTAATACCAATTTACGTAAAATTTCATCCCTTGCGATCAGTTCGATCAATTCCTGATTGTTTTTGACTTTAAATACATGCAAGTTCATTTTTTCCTCAAGGGGGTTTTTTTTAGCGCAGATATCATCCAGAAATGTTTGCCATATTTTTGGGGGGGCTTTGGAAATGTATTCATAAAACAATTGAATTTTAGTATCGATATCTTTTTTTGACTGGCAATCACTCAAAAATATTTGATAATTCACACGATAACATCCCTCATGAATCATCTTGGCAATTTTATCAAGAACCATTTTCTTAACAGGATCATCCCCCTTAAGGTATGCAATCAGGCGATCTTCATCCAGAGTAACTTGTGCAGTCAATTTTTCAGGATCATAATCAAGGGTTTTTGATATCCCCAAAATATATTCACCCAATGCATTCAATCGGATATATTCAAGGCCATCATATTCACTTAAATATGGGCGACTTTTGGCTCGAATTTCATCGTTTTCAGGCGGCTTGTATGCAATATCAATAATCCCAAAGCTTGCCAGAAAAAAGAGGTACATTTTAACTGCCGGTACTGTGATCACTGTAGAAAAGCTGGATTCAGAAACATATGTTTTTCCTCTCACATTTTCCCATCTGTCATTCATGTAACGACTTGGAGAAAAATGGATATATTGACTGACCATATAAGGATGTGAGATTCGGATATCAATATTATGAAAATAGCAGTACTTGATCATATTATCGACTGAAATCCATTGTGCTTTGGGAGCTTTTTTAAGAACACTGAGGATATTTTTTCTAAAATTGACTTCCAACTGAAATTGATTGTTATTTTGAAAAGAGTCAGTGAGTTTCCTCCAGTTCTTTAAGTAGGTTAAAAAGGAAAAAGTTCGAAATGTATAGCAAGATTGATCATGACCACGAAAGAAATAATCCATCATTTTTTTTAAAATATCTTCCGGTGGCAGGGAGTCTTTATATGAAAAATCTGATAATAAATAGAGAAAGCATGCAATAATATTGGTTCGCAACAGTTTTTCTTCATACTTGCCTGAGGGATAGAATTCCTGAATAGAACAACCAGTATTCATGCTATTTAATGAGATTTTTGTCGGTTTTTCTGACGTCTGGTCAATGGAAAGGTTGTTGGACCGGATATAATGAAAAATGAGAGGAAGTTGTTGGACGATTGCAAAATTATCGCAAAATATATGATAGGACTCAGGATCTTCAGTGATGCCAACCAGATGATAATATTTGGGCTTGGGCAAAAATTTTTGGGCATATTCACGAATCACATTGGGTAGTGAGAGCTGATAATCATTTACCCATCCATGCTCAAGAGACCTTTTATGTACTTTTCTGACATTAAAAATACAGTATTTGGGATTAAATTCATTTTTTTTGTAGACACGATCCCGAATAAATTCTTCTTTTACATAACTGACCTTTTCGCTCAACGATCGATTCAGCACCTCGCCAGATAACTCACCTCCCTCCCATGCAAGGCGTTCAAACACCATATAAACATCGTCATGCATGGCATTCATCAATTCCCAAAAATTACTCTTATCACATAACAATATTGCCAGGGCATGAACCATATCGACTTTCTTCAATTTACTTCGAATCACACGATTGATCATGCCAAAAAAACTCATATCGAAAAAAAGATGAAGATAGTGATCATAAATCAAAGTTAATTCTTCATTTTTATATTTGGTATTGATGCCATCTTTCAGGTTTTTGGGCGGAGTGACCTGGTTAACACCGGGTTGTTCTTCAGGTTGATTTTTGGTAATCCCTTTGTATAATTCAGTGGCTTTTTCTTGAATTTTATAATTGTCATCCTCACACATGATTTCAAGTAAGGGCAAAATCCATGATTCTTCAATATGTTCAAATGCATTTAAAAGAATTTTTTTGACGCTGGCATTACTTTTATTTACCGCCTGTTGTAACAGTTTTTTTACTTGTGAATCTTCAGGATCAATTGTTGCTGCTGTCAAGAGAACATTTGCAAAGTATACTGCCGAGGAATTATCTGACGTGCAAACCAGGACCGGTAAAATACTATCGCCAATTTCAACAACAGTTTCATGAGCTGCCTGACGAACACGAGATGCCAGCGGATGTTGATGGACATAACCAAGATTTCTGATCAAAGGTTGATATAACTGAAAGGCTTTGGTTCCATCTTTCCGACCAATAATGGATAAAACTTCTTCAAACCGATATAAAACGAGTAAACGATCTGCGGGTGAACCTTTTTTTAAGTAATCAGAGAAGCGTTTGATGCCCCAATCTTGAATATCTACAGCCTCAAGCAGGTTTGCTTTCAGTCGCTGAATGGCACAGTTCAAACAAAGTCGGCCTTCAGGTAGATTGATACTGGGTGGGGTTTCACTTTTACATAGCACACAAAAAAAGCGACGTGTTTTTGACCAATTTTTAAAAAGTTCGATTTGCTTGATAGATTTATTTTTCCAATTGTTGTCAGCCATCGTTATTCTCCAAGTATAAATTCAATATCTTCTTCATCCAAAGATTTGATAGATGCACCATCAGAAGAAATCAGATTATCAAATAGTTCACGTTTCGTATTTTGCAATGCGAGCATTTTTTCTTCAATTGAACCGCGAGCAATGAGTTTGTAGCTAAACACAGTCTTGTCCTGACCAATTCGATGACTCCGGTCAATCGCCTGGTTTTCTGCAGCAATGTTCCACCAGGGATCAAAGATAAAAATATAATCCGCTGCTGTCAGATTAAGGCCCACGCCACCAGTTTTCAGTGTCATCAAAAAGACCTGTGTGGCCTCATCTTCCTGGAATTGTTCCACCAGTTTTTTTCTATCCCGAGTGGCACCGGTCATGTGAACAAATTCAATGTTATGCTTGACCAGATCTTCTGCAATACAGTCCAGGGCATGCAAAAAATTGGCAAATACCAGCATTTTATGTTGTTGTTCAACCAGGTCAAGCACATGTTGAAGTAAAATTTCGCGTTTTGGGGAAAAAATGCGATCATCTGACTTGGATTCTGGAATACTGGCAATTTGTCTCAGTTCGTTCAAGGCTTGAAAAACATAAAACTGGGCTTTGTTTATGCCATTTTCCTCTATCTGGTTGCTGATCATTTCTTTATAAAACAACCGACGTTGTTCATAGAACTGTTTTTGTGGATCTGACATTTCAACATATAAAACCTGTTCGACTTTATCGGGTAAATCTTTGAGAACATCTTGTTTCAAGCGCCTGAGAATAAATGGATAAATTTTCTTTTTCAATTCTTCCAGCGCATTTTTTTTGCCTTCCCTTTGAATGGGTGTGGCATAATGCAAGTTGAACTGATCAATGGAGCCAAACATGGTTGGGTTGAGAAATCGAAACAAAGAGTACAATTCTCCCAGATTGTTTTCCACTGGTGTACCACTTAATCCCAGGCGATGCTGCGCCTGAATCAACACTGCTGCTTTAGAGGTGAGCGCGTTTGGATTTTTAATATGCTGGGATTCATCCAGAATAATATAATGAAATGTTTTTTCTTTTAAAAGCTCAATATCATTGCGAAGCACAGCATATGTGGTCAGAATTAAATTTTGATCTTTCACCTGATCAAAATCACGTTGATGACCATAATACACCCCAAAAGAAAGCCTGGGCGCAAATTTTCGAATTTCAGTTTCCCAGTTGAATAGCAAACTCTTAGGCATGACAATCAGTGAGGGCAGTTTTTCTTTTGGATAAATTGATGCAAGCACAGCAATGGCCTGAAGCGTTTTTCCCAGTCCCATATCGTCTGCCAGGCAACCACCCAACTGATGTTCATGTAAATATTTAATCCATTTATATCCTTGTTTCTGATAATTACGAAGTTTGGCGTCAAGTTTGGGCAGGCGCATTTTTTTAGACTTGATGGAATTAAATCCCAAAAACACATCTCTGGATTGCTGAAATGCCTCTTTTGCTGTTTTTTCATCAATCAGCTCTTCTACAATGGGCAGGTCAAAGAATGAGAGTCGAACATTTTCATCTTCAGTTTTTTGAAAAAGCCGCCTGAGCTTTTCCATATATTCCTTGTTGACAAGGGCATGGGTGCCATCATTTAGAGCAATATAAGCGTTCTTTTTGTACTGGCTCAGGGCATCGAACAAAGCAATACGATCCCCCTCAAGGTCTAAAATAACAGAGCCTTCAAGAAAATCAATCCCATGGTTCATATTTAAATTCAAGCCGGGCTGGACTGCACGAACATTGTATGGTTTTAATTTATCAGCGCCAAACATTTGATATTTTGAAAGCAGACGAGGCAGTTCATGGTAAACAAATGATTTTGCGAGTGTTTCTGTAATAATGAATAAATTATCTTCAATATAATATTGGCCATTCGAATCCTTTTTTGAATGTTTTTTGACAAGCATTTTGATTTCATCAAAGCATGAAGCAACATCACCATGAAGCACATCGCACACAGAAATTTTCTTTTCCAGATCATTAATAACAGGAATTTTGGCAATATCGTAATGGTCGAGAAAGTATTCATCAAATCCAGGAAGCCCACGCGAAACTTTTAAAAACAGGGCCTGATCCTCACTGATTTTTTCTATAATGATAATTGGCGTCGTTTGCCTGGAATCACCTTTGACGACTTTATATTTTTTATAGCGAACCTGGATATTTATAAAAAATGAAAAGAATAAGGCTAAAAATTTATTCAAATCTTTTTCTAAAAATACTGTTTGAAACAATGAAATATTTTCAACATGTTCGCCAATGGGATCAATCACAAATATTTGACCATCATGATACACATGACATTCATTGATGAACTGTATATCAGAACAATCTTGTCCCTGTGATCTTAAGAGTATTTCACTGTTCAGTAATTGTTGATTTTTGCTTGTTTTTTCGGTAATTCGAAGAATCAGGCGGGCCGATTCATCAATAAACGTGATGGGTTTTCGATCTTCAGAAATAAAATTATTGCAATGGCGTAATTGCCAGATCAAAAATTCGTGATCCGACAGATTAATCCGCTGACCAGGAATTTTCCAATCAATTCGAAAGCTATTTTTTTCCTGAATGTTATCAATAGATTTTAAAACTTCTCTCGTTGTACCACTGTATTGCTCGTATGATGCATCAATTTCACGATTCTCTGCATCAACAATGTGAATACATGCACCAGAAGAATTAAATCTAAGCTGAAAAAAAACTTCGCATGGTGCTGTTTGTTCTTTTTTGATAACGCGTTTTTTTTGTTTTAGTATTTCGAAAATATTGTCTGGGTCTAACATCATTTAATCACTCGTTTTCAGCTAATTTGCTTAGGAAAGCTCTGAAATGAATGCCCGATCACTAATGCTGAACTGTTCCTTCTTTTTTTTGAAGTGTATTGATTTCATATTCTTCAGTTATCATGGTTTAAAACAGAATGAACAATTATTAGATGGCAAACTTTTATCGAGCATTCCTTAATAAGGTAAACTTTACGAAACTTTTAATATAACTTATTCAGAAAAATGTATCAACTTATTTGTGATTTTTTTAATAATGAAAGCTCTGAAAATAAGTTTCCAATTTTTAATGTTTGACTGTTCAATAATCAACATCAAGCATATGCGTAGCCAACAGTTCGTTGTTTTTTTTGAACCATGATTACACTGATTATGTTGTGAGTTTTATTATGTTGCGAGTTTTTTGTATTTTTTTATTTTAATAATATTTTATTTGAAATTTTTTTCATAATTTTTACAGTCTTCTTGGAAAA
>Ga0272440_1001081_pt1 | contig 22652 bp, 20 predicted proteins | sample SSMMMBAug17_FD_192440 | JGI IMG/M metagenome (GOLD analysis project Ga0272440, IMG submission 192440) | Marine sediment archaeal communities from Little Sippewissett salt marsh, Falmouth, MA, United States - SSM-MMB-Aug17 | ecosystem: Environmental > Aquatic > Marine > Wetlands > Sediment ...
AATCACCTTTACTTACAGAATGAATATCAAGTAATGAAACAATATCAGTATTTAATCTAAAAAAATTACGAATTTCACAGACTCTTTTTCCTTCATTATCTTTATTTATTGGGTTTATAAAAGATCTATTGAGATCAGTATCGATATATCGTTGTTTTACAAGAAACGCCTTTGGGTTCCCTAATAAAAAACTTATCTTTCCACTGATTAACTTTATTTTTTTATTTACAATATCCTGATGCATTTTAACTATTGATTTAACGCCAATTGATTCGTTCCCATGCGTTCCACCTATAAACACAATATGTGCTCCTTTTTTATTGGAATCGATACTCATACAAAATGGAGTACAGGTATTTGAATATTGTTTTATATATTTATAACAAAATGAATTAGTTAATTTCATATTCATTTTATCTCCTTATAAAAATACAGTTATAACGTTAATTTTGATAAAATTGATTTATATCTAAATCAGACTCTCTGTTTTTTATATGATTTTTAACATTTTGAATAAATAAATTAAGGGGAATCTCATTCTTAACACAACCATCTAATGTCCTGAGTGAAATAGAGTTACACTGCATTTCTTTTTTACCTAAAGTGACAATTAAAGGAATTTTTTGTAACTGAGCGTCTCTAATTTTTTTATTTAGACTCTCTGATCTATCATCAATTTCTGTTCTTATATTTTCTTCAATAAAAAATTTCTTTATATTTTTTGAATATTCATTAAGATCATCATTTAAGGTTAATATAATTAGCTGGACTGGAGCCATCCATAATGGGAATTTACCTGCAAAATGTTCTATTAAAATACCTATAAATCTTTCTATAGAGCCATAGATAGTTCTGTGTATCATAAAAGGTTGTTTTTTATTATTATCTTTATCTATATAAATAAGGTTAAATCTTTCAGGTAATGACATATCTAATTGAATAGTCCCGCATTGCCATGTACGACCTAATACATCTTTAATATGTGAATCAATCTTTGGACCATAAAAAGCACCATCACCTTCATTTATATTATATTCTTTTCCATAAATATCTAAAGCCCTATGTAATGCTTTTGTAGTCATTTCCCATTGTTCGTCATTTCCTATTGATTTTTCTGGTCTGGTTGAAAGTTCAAGATGAAATTTTAATCCAAATTTACTGTATATTTTTTCTGTCAATTTTAGTACATTTAAAATTTCGTCTGTTATTTGATCTTCTGTCATAAATATATGAGCATCATCTTGATGAAAAGAACGAACCCTAAATAAACCAGATAGAACACCGCTCATTTCATGTCTATGAACTAATCCAATTTCTGCTGCTCTTATAGGTAATTCTTTATATGAATGTGGTTTTATTCCAAAAAGCATCATACCACCGGGACAATTCATTGGTTTAATAGCATATTCCATTTCATCAATTACTGAAGTATACATATTCTCACGATAATTAAGCCAGTGACCACTTCTTTCCCAAAGATTTCGTTTCATAAGCAATGGAGTTTTAATTTCTATATAGTTAGCTTCACGATGAACCAGTCTCCAATAATCAATAAGACTATGCCAAATATCCATTCCTTTACTATGGAAAAAAGGCATACCTAAAGCTTCTTCATGGAAGCTAAATAAGTCTAACGCTTTTCCTATTTTTCGGTGATCTCGTTTTTTGGCTTCTTTAAGGAGATTTAAATAATCCATCAATTCTTTTTTATGAAAAAAGGCTGTACCATATATTCTTTGTAACTGTGCTTTTGATTGATCTGCTCTCCAATATGCACCGGATGTTTTAATTAACTTAAAACCTTTAATAAAACCAGTGTGCGGAATATGAGGCCCTCGGCATAAATCAAAAAAATCTCCCTGTTCATATAAAGAAATATTTTCATCATCATTCAAGTCTGATAGTATTTCAAGTTTATATGGTTCATTTTTATATAATTTAAGAGCTTCTTTTTTCGAAATAATTTTTCTTTGAAATGGTATTTTAGCATTGATAATTTTATCCATCTCTTTTTCTATTTTAGAAAAATCAGTTTCAGAGATTGGATCCATATCTATATCATAATAAAAGCCATCGGCTACAACAGGGCCAATTGTTAACTTTGCTTCTGGATATAGATGGGTGATTGCCTGTGCCATTACATGAGCTGTACTATGTCTCAAAATTGACAAAGCTTCTTTATCTGTTTTCATAATAAATTTAACTGTGGCATCTTGTTTGACTGGCTGATTTAGATCCTTTATTACTCCATTTACTTCAAAGGTTATGCAATTTGACATATCATCTGAAATAAACTTTGATAATTCAAAACCATTGGGATAATCCTTAAATATTTTTTTTTGACCATCATAAAATGTAATTTGTATCATAATATCCTCCATTATATAATTAATAAAGTTATCAATTACACATTGACTATACTTTATTAATTGATTTTAATTATTCTTAAATTAGATGATTGTTTTTCTATTTTTTGAATATTAAATGAGCCAATTTCACCTGTCTTTCTAACATGCAAACCTATACATGGGTCAGGTTTAAAACCTTCAATCGTAACTAATCTTAATGTTTCAGTATTTTTGGGAATAATATTTGAAAAAAAATCACCACAAATATTTAAAGCTTCTTTGCGTGGTAATATTTTAATAGATATTTCTCTATCTTCTTTAATCACCTCATTAGCCATCTCAAGTGATTTATTTATTGTTTCAACATCTAAATCCACTTTATCAAGCCAATCTGTATATGATGTCCCTATTGAAATTTTTGATAATGCTAAAAAATCTTGTCCAACAATCTCCCTTGCACAACTATAAAATAGATGAAACATATCATGCTTACGCATCTGAATATAACGTACATTCCAATCTAAATTAACTGTAACTTCGTCTCCTTCGATCAGACTGCCTTTTATTTTACCATTATGTAGAATAATTCCATTTCCATTGTTTTTTACAACTTTTTTTACTATCATTTCACCATTAATATTTTTAATAATACCTTTATCACCCCCATCTCTATTTTGAGGCTGTAGGACTGTCTTATCGAGTATAATACTTTTTCCTGATTTTTTTTGATTCCCATTATTATGTATTTTTAATATCTTAGCATGGCAGTCTTTTAAATAAGCATCTTCAGAATAAAGTTGTTTTGTATTCATAAAATTATCTCCTTTCATTCAATCATATTGATTGAAAAATTAATTAAAATAAATATTTGGTAATAAACTAAAAACGTTATTTCTTTTCATGTAATCTTGAATTTTCTCACCAATTTTGTCTTGTTTATGGAAATGACCTATTACATGCCCATCAGAAGCAAGTTGAAAAAGAGTTTGTTTAATATCACTATGTATACTACCTGATGGTTCATTTTGAAAAGAAGTTCCTGGAAGCGGCATAAAGGTATGTACTCTAACCTTTACACCAATTTTTGAAAATCTTATAATCTCATTTATTGATGCTTTTCTATCTTCAACAGTTTCTCCAGGTAACGAAAGAATCATATGAACTACTGGCTTAAAATCATGTTTTAATAGTATATCTATTGAATCTCTTACATCTTTGACAGAATGTCCTCTTCTAATATTTTTTAACATTCTATCTGTAGCAGCCTGCATCCCTAAATGAATTTCTTTATCTGCAATGAAGTCTTTGACAGTTTCAAGTAAATCATTTGTTATTGAATCAGGCCTTACTTCGCTAGGAAACGATCCAAAGAATATTCTTTTTCTACCATTTAAACTGTCTATTTTATCTAAGAGGCTTTTTATAATATCAGTATTATTGTCACGAGGATGCTTTTTACCATAAGCAAAAGCATCAGGTGATATAAAACGAATATCTGTAAAATTGTTGTTTAACGCAAATTTGCAATATTCTAATATATTCTCTTCTGATCTATGGATAACTTTTTTGAAACTACCTGTTTGACAGTATTTACATGAATAAAAACATCCTCGCTGAATTTCAATAGGTGAGTAAAGGTGATATTTTGGGTTATATGGCGAATATTTGTTGATATCACAAATAACAGGTTTATTCTTTTTTATTTCATTACCTTGTAAGTAAGCTATTCCATCAATATGATCGTAAGTAGAATTATTTTGTAAACAGAGTAATAATTCGGGGAATGCTTTTTCAGCACCTCCTATGACTGCAATATCAGCACCTAAACAGAGCACATCTTCAGGGCATGCTGTAGCATGAGCTCCTCCAACAATTACACATATATTTGAAAATAATCGTTTAAGCTTTATTATTTCAAGAGCAATCCAGGTCATTTGTGATGTCATTGCACTAAAACATACTATTACCTTTGAGTATTTAGATAAAGCAATATCAGTTGTTTCAAAAATATTATTAGAAAATAAAATATTTAAATCTTCGAGGTCTTTGTTAGAATAAACAGCACCAAGCAAAGCTGAAAAACTATATTGATTAGCTTTATGATATCTAAAAATAACACATATTTCTTCTCGTATTTTTTTTTCACTACTCTGTTCTTGGATATAAGGACTACTTAATGCTGTTTTATAAATATCTTTTGCTAATTGATAATTACCAATATTATTTTGAATGCTTGAATATAGATCTAATATATAAGCATTATATGGATCAATTTTTAATGCTTTTTCAAGCTGCTGGATAGCTAATTCATATGAATCAAAACTATTAAGTAATTCTGCATATAAAATAAGATATTCAATATTAGTTTTATTAAGTTGAACAGCTTGTGATATATGTTTAAGTGAATTTTTAAAATCTTCACGCTTTTCTAAACACAATGCTAATGCAAAATGAGCTTTATCATTATGATTGTCCATTATAACAATTTTTTGCAAAACACTTTCAGCTTCTTCAAAACGTTCATAGTCCATTAATTTTTTGGCTTCTAAAAGTAAATTATTAATTTTTTTCATCTTACCCTCCTTGTTTATTAATTAAGAAATGATTTTTGTTCTCATTATTGCATCAGAAACTACTTTTTTCAGGCTCTTTGTTTTTTTATATTGTGCTAATTGCTTATCAGCACCTGTGCCGTAATTAATAATTCCATATATACCTCTTAACTCTTCTTCAGTGCCTAACTTTTTTGCATTTGGTATTAACACATCAATAAGTTTATTAATTGCTTCAGGTGCAGGAAGTTTTTGATCATAAAAAGGAAAGTTTAAAAGATCGGTGTCTAAACCATGAACGGCTGCTTTTTGTAAATTTACGTTTAAATGTAAATCGGATTTTGGATTTGGATAAATTTCTGAAATCTTGTAATCAGACTCTAATAAATATGCTACTAAAGTCTGATATAATGCTGCTATCTTAAAAACATCTTCAATAGAACCTGGCATATCCATTACTCTTAACTCAAGTGTTCCAAGGTCTGGTCTACATCTAATTAATGCCCAATAATCCTTGATAACGTCGATTGATTTGATAACTTTTAATTCTTCTAAAAAATCCAAGTATTCATCAGGAGTAGCACAAATTGGAGGTGGACAGGTTAAAGTTTCATTCCATGAACGAAGGATTCGATAACGCTCTGACTTGGCTCCAGATGTTTTTGAATTAAAAAATGGAGAGTTGGTGCTCAGTACAACAAAGTAAGGTAAAAAAAAGCGAATTAAATTTTGGATATTTCAAATGTTGAAGTTTTATTATTTAAGACAGTAAAAACTGAAATAGGAATATCTTTGTTGCTACAAAGTTTAATGCCTTTTATAGCTGATTTAGTATAATTGTGTGGTCTAACATTAAGCGATAAACCTGGTGATTCATCTATAGTAAAATCAACCCCATTTTTTAAAGTTGATAATAAATTTAACCTCTTGATATCCAAATTTAATCCTGTTGTTGATATACTGCATTTATCAGTTCCTAAAATTTTTACTATTTTTTTTACTATTTTAAAATCTTCATCACGAAACAAATTATCTCCACCACTTAAATCAAAATTTACTCCTTCTATTTTTTTTAATTTTATAGCTATATTTATAAGCTCTTTATCAGAAAGTCTTTGATTTTGAGTGTTATTTGCGTTTACAACACATTGAGAACATTGAAATGGACAATATTGGGTGATTGTCCATATAATTTGTATATTTCTTCCAGTGCGATAAGAAGAATTATTATTTCGATTATCAATGAATACAGTCATTTTATCAAACCTCCTTTTGTGAGGTTGATTTATGTGTATTCATTCATTGACAGAAATATTATTTATCTTTATTTTATAAATATATCTTTTAGAACAAAATGTGATTTATTTCTGTTTTTTTAAAATGAATGTACACATAAACCAACAACGTTATAAAAGATGTTAGAGGGTTATATAAAGAGGTCTGTCTTTATATAACCCTAATTTTTCTGATGATTATAAAAAAATTTTACTGGATTATCATATTCACTAACTCACTTACATTTTTTCAGGGGCACTTATACCTATTAATGCAAACACACGTGCGATAACTATACGAAAAGCTATACAAAGCAATACCCTTGCCTTCATCAAATCTTCATTGTTAGCATCTATAACTTTACAATCTCGATAAAAAGAATTGAAATGACTCGCCAGGTTTACAGCAAACGACGTAAGAATATTAGGAGATAAATTCTCAATAACTTTTTTGATCTGATCATCAAAGTCTAACATCTGTTTAATTAATTTTATTTCAGCTGGATGGTTTAGCAAATTGAGTAAATTTCTATTTTCTTCAACTTTTAATATATAATTTTTGTTAAATTTATTTATAATAGAAGTAGCTCGAGCATGGCTATATTGAACATAATATACAGGATTTTTATTATCTTTATTCATTACTTTTGCTATGTCAAAATTCATTTCTTGCTCAGAGTTATATGTTAACAACATAAATCTTATAGCATCTGATCCTATTTTTCTTACTAATTCTTTCAAAGTAATAAATTTTCCTGAACGTTTACTCATTTTTATATCTTCACCACTATGATTTAGCTTTACTAAATTATAAAGTAAAATAGAAAGTTTATCTGGGTTTAAAGATAAAGCACGCATTATTGCATCCATTCGAGGTACATGCCCATGATGATCTACAGCCCATACGTTTATTACTTTATCAAATTGTCTTCGCTTAAATTTATCATAATGATACGCAATATCACTTGCAAAATAAGTTGGGATTCCATTTTCCCTTATAATAACGTCATCTTTTTGATTTCCAGGATACTTACTGGTTAAAAACCATGTAGCATTATCTTTTTCAACAATATCTCCTTTTATTTTTAAATACTCTAGTAATTTATCAAATAGACCATCATTATAGAGTGACTGCTCAGAAAACCAACTATCGAAATGTATATTTATTTCACTCAAATCATCCGATATCTCTGCTAAAACCATTTTTAATGCAATAGGAGATAACTCTTGTAAAGCTTTTTTTTTATCAATTCCTAAAAAATATTTACCTTTCTTTTTTTTTATTTTTGAGGCATAGGAAAACATATAACCACCATGATATCCTTGTTGGGGAATATTAATATTTCTTCCAAAAAGTTGATTATATCTCGCATAAAGACTTTCTACAAAAAGAGAAAATTGTGAACCAACATCATTAATATAATATTCTCGTTGCACATTATAACCTTCTGCTTTAAGAACATTTGCTAAAGTATCGCCTAACACAGCATTCCTTGCTGCACCAAAATGTAATGGACCTGTTGGGTTAGCACTTACATATTCAATCTGCCAATATTGTCCATTTTCTTTTTTATATCCAAACTTATCTTTTTTATTTATTATATGAAGAAGCTGTTGTTGAATCCATTTTTTATTCAGTCTTATATTTATAAAACCAGGGCCAGCTATTTCTACTGAATCAAAAAATCTATTAGATGGTAAATAACAGCTAAATGACTCAGCAAATTGACGTGAATTTACCTTTATACCTTTTGTTTTACCAATATTGGCTATAATCATAGCAATATTAGTAGAATAATCACCAAAATTTTTATTTTTTGGTTCCATGATTTCAACAACAGGAAGTTTAAAATCATGTGGAATAGCACCTGTTTTTTTAAAACGATTCAAGGCTTCTTCTATAATTTTTCTTATTATATTCTTAATCATTTGTTTTCCTAATTTTTTAAAAGGTTGTTTAAACACCCCTTGTTAGTAAAAATTATTATTTATATAATGATAAAGATTTTGTTAATTTTTTGAGTTGAGTTTCAGAACCATATAAGAGTACCCCTATATAAGAAAAGTCTTCATTATTTTTTTTATTTACTGCATCACAAAATTCTTTATCAGTGCTAGTGATGAACCCTTCTTCAGGAAAGTCAATAATAACTGGCTGTTTTTCAAGAGCTCGTGCCTTTAAAATAACTTTTTTTATGCCTTTACGATCAGACCTTAATATAATATTTGGACAGTTTGGAACTCCTAAATGGGTGATACCAGAAGCATCTTGTATAGATGAGCCTTTTATATCTGGTTCTAATGCACCTAATTGTGCTGCTATATGACAAGCTCCATTAAGAACCATACCAACAGGTGCTGACTTATCTAAAATTATTACTATTCTTTTATTGTTTTGATTGATTTGTTGTGTCATTTTTTTTCCTTTCATATTAAAAAATTATTAATTTATTCTATTGTTATAGACTTTGGAATAAGCCTTGTATGACGAACTAAATTAGAAGATATCTTATTTTCAATATCCTCTAAAATAAGATCAATTGATATAGCCTCATCATTCATAAGAAATACACCAAAACGTTTTGCGATTTGGGCAAGATTAGTTAATCCTGATAATAAAGAATCATATAAAGAATCATTTTTAGTGATATAACCCGCTTGAGCTATAAATTTACCTGAAGGTAAGCGTGTTTTCTTGAAATAAAGATTTTTATTTTTCTTGAAAATCTGATCAAATAAAGGAGAACCTCTGAGCAGTTCGAATTTTGTTGTTATTTCAAAAAATGGTCTAATTATACCAGCTTTTATGTTTGAACCTAAAAATTCAATAGATTTACGAAAATCTTCAATATTTTCTTCAGGTGCGTTATTAAACATAAATAATTTACATAAAATTCCAATTTCTGCTGCATCATTGAGTATTCTCTGAGCCTCGGAGACTTTGATCCCTTTATTTAAAACATTAAGTATACGCTGTGAAGCACTTTCCATACCAAATTCCAAAACTTTAAAACCTGCTTGATGCCAATTAAAAAGTCTTTTTTTGGTTACATTTTCATCAAACCTTGAATATGCAATAATGGAAAGATCAAGCTTTCTTCTAATAATCTCTTCAGCAACTTTGTCTTTCAGCTTTGCGGGCATCTCATCATCAGCAAAATGAAATCTTTTAGTTTTGTACTTATTACTTAACTCTTCAAGTTGTTTAACAACAATATTAGGCAATAATTGCGAATATTGTTTTGAATATGTTCGCCAATGTATACAAAATACACATTTACCCCAAGGACAGCCTCGAGAAGCTTGAATTGGAAGCATGTCTGATAAGTAAAGGTCTGTATTTATGAATTTTGGAGTTACTTTAGAAATTTTTGGTGTCTTGATTTCATTAATTATTATTTTGTTATCTTTGCGCCAAATAAGGTTTGGAATTTCATTTAATTGGTTATTATTAGAGTTTAAAAGTAATGGAAGAGCATCATCGCCCTCATGAACAACAGCAGCATCTATCCATGACCAATCTTCTAAAAATTTTTCTTTATAATATGAAACATCGCTACCACCTATAATGATTTTACTTTTAGTAAAATCATTCTTATAAGCCAAGCGTTGTGAAAGAAACTTAACAAATGGACGATTCATAGTTGAAACCGAAAAACCTATATATTCAGGTTGTTTATTAATAATTGAATCAATTAATTTATCTATTTCTTTATAAATAAAAAATTCTGGATTTATATCTTCTATAATAGAAATACAGGCAATTACATCGAAAAAACCACTAATTAATCCTTGAAGTTTAAATAAATTTTCAACAGCACTCGAGTATTGTTCTGACTTAAATATTTTATGATACTTTCGAGCTTGCATCATTTGTTTAACCTCTTCAAGAACCATAAAACTATCTTTGATTTTTATTAAAGATAAAAAATTGTATAACATTTTTATCTTTTTATATAACTTTTTATCAAAAATAATCTTACTTAATATTTCAGGCAGATATGAGCTTTCAAGATAATTTAAACATTCACGACTTACAATTTTATCTCTAAATCTTATATTTAAATCTATATAACTTGCTTTACCCCCTTTTTCATTTACAATAGCAGTTAATAATGGTAACGCAAGACGAGGGTAATCTGCCACAGCGTTGGGAGAATCAATTAGAATTATTTCATTAGACATAACTTTTACTCCTTTCTTAGTTGTTATAATCAACCATTGCTCTTTGTTTTAGATTAATATACCCATCAACTTTATCAAATATTAATTTTTCAATTTGTTTTATATTTTTTCGGAAAAACATAAAATCAAGATTGAAATCACGAGAGTTTATTGAAGGAAAATTTTTATCTATAAATCTAAAGCCTTCTCGGATATGATTTATAGCTTTAAAGATATGCTCTGTTTTTTGGGAATAACGAATATACTGAGTTTGATATATAAAATCCATAAAACCAGGTAATAGATTTGGTGTTAAATTGAGGATATCAAGATTAACTAAAATAATAAATTTTAGATATTCAATATTATCAATTTTTCCTAATACTCCAAATGGTAACCAAAGACCAATTTGATGCTTAGAGGAAAGGCATAATGCCTGGTATAATTTAAAAGCCTCTTTAAAAGTAGTATTATTCGATATATTAATAAGTAAAATTGGGTTTATATACATTTTTTCTGCAACTTGAAAAAATTGTTTACTAAATTCTGGTTGCACAAAAAAATATACACTTAGAAAATTTTCTATAGTATCGTGCTGCTCAACTATTTCTAAAATAGTTTTCCAATCTTGGGTTGATTCGATGAATAGATTGATTTTAGGTGGTAGGCCGTCAATACCTAAATTATAATTTTTTAATTGATTTAGAAAAGTATCTAAAAGAGAAAAATTAGAATTAATTGGCCATAATGAAATAACTGCATTATTAAAATTATTTTGTGTTATAATATCAGTTATTCTGTTTTTTACTATATCGGAAGATAGACGACATTGAATTCTCAATGTATCCAAATGTTTTCTTTCCGATCGTTGCATATCAATTTCATTGCAAACTAAGTTGCGATTATTGGAAGAATCATTAGCTGATTTCTTCATATAAAACCTCCTTTCTTAGAAGGTTGATCTACACTTTTTCTATTGACATGCAGCTTATTTAGCTTTATGGTTATAATAAAAAAAGGCGGAACAAACTTCTGTCTTTAGAATTCTTTTACATATAATTACACAAATTTTTAAAAGACATAATAGTGGGCTATATAAAGTTAGCATTTATATAGCCCAATTTTTTTTATATCTTTTAAAAAATACTTTTCTAAAAATTTAACATATTTTATAAGTACCAATTTTGTTTCGAGTTAAATGCAGCTATTATGCCATTTTATAATGTTTTTATAACATATTAATTTTATTTAATATACGATATAAGGCTAATTTTTTTTATTAGTATTTAGTACGATAATCATATTTTTAACGAAGATGTTGATTTAAAACAAAAATATATGGAAGATATTGATTTAAAACAAAAATATATGGAATTTTCTAATGCCGCTTTTATTGATACAGGTATAATTTTTAAATATGATTCGCCTAATATAAGGCTAAATTTCTTTATTAGTATTTAGCACGATAATAATCATATTTTTAACGAAGATATTGATTTAATGTAATTGACATATTTATTACTTCACTTTTTAGTAGAAAATGATGAAATTACAATACCCCGATTTTTAAAATTGGGTATAATATCGATGAGCATAAACAGTAGTATTTGTGAAATCCAGTAATTTTCATTTTTTCTTTTCCGAAGCCGAATTGCAATATTTATAATGGACCTCAAAAACAAATTAATTGGATATTATGTTTATTAAGAAAAGAAGAGCTAAATAACTTGATAGGATAAACAAGGTTAAACAAAAAAATCGAATGCCATTACTATTAGTCCCTATCTGGGTTAAACAGGGTTAAACATGCTTTACTTATTATTGGGTTAAACAAAGTTGAACAAAACGACTAACATTTTTATAATATGAACCTTGACATTGGGGGCAACTTTTATTTACGTAGCACAAAAGTTAATAATTAAGGGATAATAATTACAGAATTATTTGATAATTATGAATTATTAGTTTCACCATAACATTATTATACCCTAAACTTTAGGAGATCATAATTTCATAAAATGATTGAGAAATAATTTTCAAAATTACAATTTAAAACAAAAATATATGGAATTTTCTAATGCCGCCTTTATTGATACAGGTATAATTTTTAAATAGTACGTTGAGGACGAATTTTTATCTGGGAACGAAGTCCAAAATCTTTATGACTAAATCTGTAACCTTGTTAATCTTGGTTATCTATATATGATAAAAAGAAAAATTTCACTTGCTTCATAGAATTTTACCTCAAAGCGTACAATCGGAAGCATTTGAACAGCATTTGAACAGTTATGTTGAGCTCAACATACATAAGTTATAGGTTATGATTATCTATCAAAATATTCAGAATTATCTAAATAAATAATATAAAATCTTTATAAAGGCATAACCTTTAATGGCGTTAACCCTAACGCCTCTATCCCGTCCGCAAATGCATTCGGGACTGCTTTTTTTAATATGCCGTTTGATCCATTTATATCAGCATTTATAATTTTTCCTGTAGAGCTTTTAAAAAGCCCTCTTTTTATACGTTTTCCCATGTACTTATCATGGTGTTTTTCCAACCATTTTGAAAACAAAAATTTTTTAATAAATCAACTTGATTCTCTAAATCTTTTCTTTGCTTTGGTGTTGAAACACGAGCATAAATGACTGTATTCCTGCCAACATTTTTATTTAAAAAACTATAAACTGATTCCTCATCGTATTCATATCGACCTGTCGGAAGTTTGGTAACATTTATTTTACCATCTTTAACATAGTTTGTGAGAGTTCCTCTTGATACTCTCAAAATTTTTAATACGTCTTTTGCTTTCATAATTTATTTATTGCATATTATTTTATACAAATCAAATATATTCTGAATATTTTAATATATTATTATAAACTATATAAAATTTCTGCGGGAATACTGCTTATAACAATATTTAATTAACTTCTACACGCAAAAAAATGTGTTCTAGAATTTGATTTTCCTTTTATTTTTAATATTTTCATCCCAGCTTTTTTTAATATTTGCTTAATCAAATTGTAAGAATAAAATGTTTTATTTGATGGAATATGATTAAAATTATATATTCCTTCGCTATTCAAATAATCCATTATTATCAAACCATTAGGTTTTATAACTTTTTGAATATTAATTAATAGAGGAAGAGTAGCTTTTAAAGGATAATGAGATAAAATTACTCCTCGACTTATAACTGCTTGAAAGGTTGAATTAACAAATGGCAATCTAAAACAATTTCCTTTAACAAACGAAGCATTTGAAATTCTTTTCAATCGTGCTTGAAAAATCATAGATTCACTAATGTCAATCCCAATAATAAAATCAACCATATCTTTAAAAAATTCGGATACAAGACCTGTACCACAACATAAGTCCATCAAAAGGTTTATTTTTTTAGGGTAGAATTCAAGAATACACTCTTTTGCAAATAATAAAAAATCAATATACGCATTTTCAATATTGAGATGAAAGTTTGGATTTTTAAGATATTCATCCCAATTTTTTGCACGGAAGTTCCATCGGTTTTTTATTTTTTCAATTTGAATATTCTGATATACTAATGGATCAGATTTTAATATTATGTCTTTATACATAAGCTTCCCATTTTATACTATGAAGATTATCATATGTTTTATTAAATTCTTCCAGTCCTATATATGATTTCCAATCTCCTCTTTCAGGCATCCCTAACTCCGAGGCAATAATTTTTCTAACTAATTGAGGTGTTACTTCTTCAAGAGGATAATAATAACGATTACTATCTTGTTGCAAAAAAATATACCCAGCCCTACCTGGCTTTAAAAAATTTAGCTCTGTAATTTTTTTTATTATTTTATAAGGATATTGTTTAACTAAAATGCTATGGACATCTATTTTTACTGGAAACACATGAATATGTGCATGTTCTACACAGCATGAACCTTTTGTATTATGACCTGAGCCATGTTCAAAAAATATCGGTAACCGATATCTGTCTGCCAATACCGATTTTATAATTTCTATAAGAAATTCCAAGTTACATTTTAATTCTGCTGGTAGGTTTGCACATGAGGTATAATGTTTTTCACTGACTATCATCAAAGAACCTTCAACGAACTGTCCAAGTGGGGGAAAAATCTTAAAACCACCATATGAAAAGATTGTTCGATCAATAGGAACATTTGGCAATAAAAGATTATAGAAACTATCAGAGTTTCCCTTAAACTCCATACAGAATTGGCACTGATGTTTATTTTTAGATTTGTCCATTTGTTTTACTTCTTACATATGATTGCATGGCAAATATCGCTTGTTCTCGATGCGCTAAACTCCCATTTTCACTAATAAACCATGAATATAGAGGGCCAGGACCTTTTGGATCAATATTTTTGTTAAAATTTAAAAAACCTTTTGTATTCCCCTTCCATATAAGTGTTTTAATTCCATCGGTATAAGCTATAACGCACAACATAGTAGCTTGATTATCTGTTTGAGTTAACTTCTGAAGTCCTTTTTTCCCTAATGTCTTCAATACAAAACGAGTCATTGGTCCCGGAAAACCAGGATATGCACTTAGTTCTAGACCTGCTTCATCAACCATAACTTTAGCGGAAAACTGATCAAATGCAAATTTGGCCTTCTGTCTAGCAATTTCTTCAAGCGAGCTCCCTTGAGGTTCAATAATGGGAAATTTAGGTTCAACTATTTGAATTTCTAACGAGTCAAGGATATATTTAAACTCTTTATATTTTGCTTGATTTGATGTTACAAGATACATCTTCTCTATTCTCCATTTTATCTTTTACCCACTCAAAGACTATATCAAAAATCTGTTCTTCATTTAATCCATCTGTGTTAATCAACACTGAAGATGGATGTTGCGAATGAATTCTTTGATAAAAGTGTTTTTCTTTGATAAAATATTCTTTTGTAACTTTATCAAAAATTTTTTCATCTTTTTGCTTTTTTTCAATCCTTTTTAAACATGTTTCATAACTAGCCTCAAGAATTACTATATGATCAGGAACAGGAAGTTTATCGGCTACACTTTTCATTAAAGATAATACAAAATCTTCTCTTGAGTAATCAGTGGCAATGTGCTGAGATGCAGTCGACCATGGAGATCTATCAGTTATAAATATTAATTTTTTTTCTTTCAATTCGCGATTAAGTTCAATTGCAGCACAGATGAAATAAAATACGCTTGCAGTCCAGTCAGCTTCTAAAATAATACGCTTTTTTAATTTATATGAAAGAAATTCTTCGGCAACACCGAATAAAGAATTTACCTTAAAAACCTTTGACAAATGTTTACAAATGGTTGACTTACCAACACCATTGGGCCCTTCAATAGCAATAATCTTATAAGGTCGCTTTTGAGGTTTCAATAATACAGCGGGTAATTTTTTAAATTCATTATATTTACTATAAATATTAAATATCCTTTGCATTAGTTGAATACTTTCAACAGGCCCATTTTTACGCATGCAAAAACATGACTCTTTTGATAGCATTAGCGTTGTAGTACCTTGTGAGACAGCATTTGCTAAATCAATAAGTTCTGACCTAAAATAATATCCTGTCTCAGAAAATATTTCAAGTAGCTGTGTTGCTGTAACAACTATTTTACCTAATGATTTTCCAGCGGAAATGATTTTTTTTTGTGCTTCATAAAGTTCTTCCGGCTCAATTGCTGTTAGAAGATCACCTCGTGCAACCATCAATCCATCAGATATCTTAGCTATTTCTCTAACATTTTTTAAACCGGTCGAAGTTTCTATTTTTGCCATTAGCTTAGGTGACCATTTATAATCATTAAAAAGAGTATCTCTTACATCTAAAATCTGTTGTGGATGCCTAATATATGATAATGCTAACCAATCAGGAAAATTTTTATTCTTTAAGCAGTTTTGAAACAAATCTTCATCCTGAGTTGTTAAAATAGTATAGTTTATGTCTTTTATAGGTATCGTTAATCCCATGTTCGATTTTATCATAATATTTTGATCAAATATTCTCTCTACCTCAACAGTCAATTTTTCCATATCCATATCAATATCAATAATTTGAAATCTAATTTTTCCATCAGCAAAGGCAATTGTATCACCTTGTTTTAAAAATTCAATTACCACCTCTAAATTTGGAAGTGGTATAATATCGGCGTCTTCAGAAATTTTTTGATTTTTGAAGTACAATTTTTCGCCAATTTTAAGCTTTCTATCTTTCATATCTCCAGTTCGTGGACGATTTGAAGGAATATCAAAAATTACAGAAACAGATTTATTAAGAGAATAAGCTACTTTCCTCAAACGCCACATATCACTAATATGATCTCGATTTCGATGAGCAAGCTGAAATCTGAAATTTAAAGCACCTGATTGAATAGCGTCCTTGAAATGTAGCTCTGATTCCATTGTCGGTCCAACTGTAATAATTATTCCATTTGAAAAAGTCTTCATATATATTACTCCTATTTTTATTTTTTTGAAAAAACACTAAGAGTTTTAGACGTAAAAGGTGTAGTATATACATATTTCTCAGAAGGGTCTGTTACTAAATCGCTGTTTATATAACCTGATTTTTCTAGTTCTTGTTCTGTAATCTCATATAATTTTAATAGATCTGACTTCTGTAAATAATCGAAACTAATATTATCATCAATACCTCCATAGCAAAAACTCTTAAAATTTTTCTTGTCTATAATTCTTATTCCATATTTATGTGAGTTTATATAATACTCAGTCCCGGGAAAAGGGATAAGCGTATGAATAGAAATTTCATTTGGTAATAATTCTAGCATAAATTTCAATGATGCATATTGCTCCTCAATAGTCCCTGGGAGACCATAAATCCAACCAGTTTTTACACGAATTCCTGCCTTCTGAGTAGCTTTGATTCCTTTTCGAATTTCTTTAGTACTCAATCCTTTAGCGGAAGATTTTAGAATTTGGTCAGAACCGCTTTCTACACCAAAATAGATACGAAGACATCCTGCTTCTGCCATGAGAGAAGCAAGATCGTAATCAATTGCATTTGCTCGCATTTGTGCTATCCATGACATATTAATTTTTCTTTTTATCATTTCAGTACAAAATTTTTTATTTTCATATTTATTTATTAGAAAAATATCATCAACAAAGAAAATTTGTTTTGCATTATAACTATCCCGAAGATAAATAATTTCATTTATAATATCCTGATATTGTCTTATCTTTAAACCTTTTTTTAGTATTGTTCCTGAATAGTTACAACAAAAAAAACAATTAAATGGACATCCAATAGATCCAAACATAGAATGATGCGTGTATTTATTAAGATTAAATAGACTTCTATCAATGTAATATTTCTGAATATTATTTTGGGGGTATATAGAATTATTTAACTTTAAAATATAACCCATATCAGTTTTTGTTACCCCTGGAAGTTTATCAAAAGAAATTTTTTTTTGAAAATAATCTACTATATGAAGCATAGACTGCACACCTTCTCCACATACTGCTATATCACTGCCGTCTATGAGCAAATCTTTTGGGAAAATAGTAGTATGTATGCCACCTGATATGATCAATATATTTGAAAATTCAATCTTAATGTTTCTAATAAGGCTTTTTGCTACAGGATAATTAGGTGTCATTAATGAAAAACCTATTATATCTGGTACAAATTTTCTAACTAAGTTTAATACATCTTGTTCGTTTCCTCCTTCAACATTTTGATCGAATATTGACACTTGCACTCCTCTATTTTTTAAACTTGTCCCAATTAATCCAACACCTAGAGGATATTCTTTATACATCTGTTTAGGATTCAGTGAACGCGGAATTATAAATAGAACTTTCATTGTGAGATAACTCCATGTTCAATCAGATTATCCGCCTCTTTAATTAATGATTCTGAATCAGCAATGTTCTCAAGATAAATATGTGCAGAACCGATAGTCCCTGAAACATAAATTTCAGTTTTGTTTAATCTATTTTTTACCTCTTCTGCGATATCCAAGACACATATAACATCTGCATAGAATTTATTAAAAATATCTTGTCCCCTTGCAAAATAATTTACATATAGATTTTCTTCTCTTATTAAAAATTGTATAACATTCAAGCAAGGTACATCGCCTTTAGATGACCCAATCATAGTTATTACAGCACGCTTAGTTGTAGAATCTTTTGACAATATTTTTGTGATAGAATCTATTGGATCACCAGTTATTGGCCCTATCATTTTTTTATGATAATTATGCCCAAATTTATTGGGTAAGGAAGTATGAAATACCTTTCGCATTTCTTTAATATTTTCAAGTTTAGCCCATTTTTGAAGTATTGAATCATCTTTTTTTTCAGCTTTCACCGAAAAAGAGTAATTTAATGTCTCTATTATTTCGCTATTAACAATTTTACCATATTTCAAAATATGTCTCTGTGCATCAATCCATATTTGTCCGACAGCCCATAAATATCTATCTTCGTTAAAAAATTGAAATGAATTTTTAGCCAACATATAATGCCTCCTTTAAATTTAAAAAATTTGATACTCATTCTCATCAATATCGGCTTCTATTTTTAATCTTTTTCTGTTGTTGTGTTTGATATAAGATTAACTATTGTAGCAATGCTATCTAATGGTTTTCCTCGCCAATTTTTACTAATAAATAGTCTGTGCTCAATTTTATTCCATTTACTTGTTCCTGGAGGAAAATGATATTGACATTTGCCCATTTTTATCCACCACCTTCTTATACTCTCAACTGCAAATTCAGCAGTATCTTTACTAATTCCAACATTTACCCAACCTTCATTTCTTGCAATATCATAGACTCCATAAGGACAAGCTTTTCCAAGTTCTTTGTCTGGAAAATCATAAGTATTAACTAGTATAGGGTTACCCTTTTTTTCCCATTCCATTACTGAATTGGCATAATTTCCTACGTTTTCTTTTTTTACATAAACTGATATTACAGGTTGATTATCCTTTTGGAACTTCTTCACCAAGTTGTTTATATAATTAAACTGTGCATCTCTGTCTGGATGTTGTTTACCTTCGCTTTTTTTTCTGCTTTGAGTTAGCGCCTTTACCTTACAACTAATTATCTCAGCATACTTTTTGAATCACCACTAAAAATTTTTAAAGTTTTTCTTTTTTCTTAAATAGTTTTTAATATCAAAAGCAGCTATAATGCCAAAACTATAACATACTATTTTTGTTTATATATTGTTTTTTTTATCAAAATATTATTCGTTTTTAGTACGATATAATAATATATATTCGTTTTTTTAACGAATTTTTAGAATATTTATATTTGCGTCTTTCAGTTTTTGTTCTTATTTAGTTGCTTATTTAGGCCTAACAGAAACATCGTTGCGATATTCCACATTAGCTTCCTTTTTTATGTTTTGTATCGGAACTTTCTTTTAGACTATTTAGGTAGCTATTGCTTTGTGGGAGATATTCGGCATGGCTTTCAATATCTTTTTTACGATGTTCTTTTTTTACCCATTTTGATAGATTATCTGATGATGATTTTTTTCCACCTGTTTCTTTAATAATTTTTTGGTATATATCACCTTTGTTTTCCTTTTTTTCCAGTTGCTCTTCTAAAAGTTTGTAAACATAAGGAATGTTACAGGAATAATTTGTCTTAAACATATCAGGGAATAGTTTCTTAAGAAAATCTAATGTTATTTCTTCTTCATCCTTGCCCAAAATAACTATACGTCTAATAATGTTTTTAAGCTCTCGTACATTACCTGGCCATTTATATTCTAAAAGGTACTTTGCCACTTCTGGTTTAAAACTTGGAGTCTTTCTATCCTTTCTTTTTATAATTTCTTTTTTAAAATTGTCGATGAAATAATTTAAATCATCAAGTCGCTCTCTCAACGGAGGAATAATTAATGGATGGCCTAAACGCATTGCTAAATCAAATCGAAATTTCTTTTCATCTGTTAGCGTTTTAATGCTTTGGTTTGAAATGCATACACAAATTTGGTTAAAATCCTTATACTCTCCTGGTTCTCCGAGAATTTCATATTTTCCGTCTTGTAATAGCATGAGAAGCTGCCATTGTATGGAAAGTGGGTATGAATTAATTTCATCTAAAATGAGCGGCATTCCTTCTTTTTCTGCAATAGTTACATATCCTTTCTTATCTTCAGTCGCACCTGTAAAAGCTCCTTTCATATGACCAAATAATTGACTTAATGCTAAAGTTTCTGAAAGTTGACATCCTGCAATCAAAGGATCTTTGAGTAGATCATTTAAAACTTCCTTGCAGAATAGCCCTTTTCCTACACCTGATTCTCCTTCAATGAGAATAACCTTTTCGCCATTATTAATCAAAGTCTTAAAATTTTCCCTAAGCTGTATTAGTTCTTTATTAACAGTTTGGAACCCCCCATCTAACATTTCAAAAGAAGAGTTACCTGACATTTTCTCGATAATTTTTAGGCGTAAATTTCTAACAGGTGATTCGTAAGTTTTTAAATATTCATTTTTATTACAAACTTTTTCAAGGCTATCTAATACTTCAGCATACTTTTGATGATCAGTAAATTCTTTTTTTTCTATTTTTTCAATATCAGTGAATTTAGAAAGATTTTGATCGTATTCTATAGCTAAAAAATTTTCACCATATAAATCATCAATAAACATATGTTCAATTAATCTTCGACCTGGATATTTTTCTGCTTCTTCTTGAGGGTTTACTAATACAAAAACATGGTCATGACCAAGAATTTTAAGTATATTCCTATATGTTTCATATTCTCCAGTTGCTCTCAATGGTAAATGGCTATAAGTTAATAAGTATGCTCGTTTACATTTTGCAATTTCAATCATTTTCTTTCCTCTTACTTTAGAAATCTGAATAATGTAGGTATTCTTTTTATTCAACCCATTCTCGATCAACTTATCCTTGATCTTCTTTAATAGATTTAAACGTAGATCAGATCCTATTACGAAGTATTTATCTTCCAATTGATTTGATGCAAAAAGCAATTTATGTAAAAACCTTAGGTAATCAAATAGATTGTTGTTCATAAATTGATCACTAAATTGATTGTTTTTCACAAATGTTGAAAACTCTATAAAAGATTCTTTTATATTTTCCTTCTTACAGCTTACTAAATCCGAAATGGCTACTGAAAGTTGAATATCATTATCTGAGAGATTTGAAGGAGGAATTTTAATTTTTTTTAAAATATATTCTGTTATTGGTTTATAACAACGATTGGATAGATACATTCTTATTTGGTTGATGAATAATTGGGATTTTAAAGATGCCATTAATTTATCAATGTCATTTTTTTTGACATCTTTAAGTCTGAGGATTTTTATATATCTAGCAGCTGTTGCTTTCCCACACAGATCTTCTTTAAATTTGCCCATTTTTATATCTGTTCGACGTGCTAGACAGATCAAAATATCATTATCTTTAAGCTTGAAGTACTCATCTATATTTTCTACATATTCGCTGATTCTATCAATAATAATGCTGTTTGAATCGAGTGATATCTGTGGTGTACTAATCCATGCAAGTTTCAGATTATCATTATTTGTATTGTAAATAGCCTTTGATGGTTGTTTTTTTTCAGGTACATGTATCTCAAAAATATCATCAATAGATTGCCATTTAATATCTACGTTATTTCTTGTTTCAACAAATTCTTTACGATAATACCATGGTTCCATACTTATTTCCGCATTAAAATTTTCTAGATCTATTGTCCATATGTCATCTTTGTCCTTTGTAGGTTCTAAAGTAATTTCCGATTTTTTTTCTTTTATGTACTTGAGTAGTGTAAAAAAAATATTATCATCATCTAGAAACAATGGCTCAGAATCTAAAGGTAACGCCTTGATAGTATTAAGATATAGTTTAGAATTAGAATTCCTTTTTGATAATATTTCACGTAATTCTTTAAATTCTTTTAAATATTTTTTGGCATCTTCTTTATTTTTTAAAAATTTTGGTGTTAAAGCATCTCCAAGAATCCGATCATCTATTATTATTTCTTCATGACTGATTGATGATAATGTTTTTTTCAAAGATCCAAAATCTATTTCTTTTTCTTTTTTTATTTTTTTTATTTCTATTTTTATGTCTTTTTCATCAACATCAACATAAAAATATTTGCCCGATGAACTCCACATAATTAATGGTTTTTTATTATTTGTTAGTGTCATTTTGTTCCTTTTTTGTTAAATTAATTCATTGATGGTTTAGCAAGTTTAATTGGTCTATCCCTTTTGAGAATATTATCAAGTGTAGGTGGTGGCTCTGTTTTCATGTCTGTATGCCTGTTCAATAATTCCAGTGAAATGACAAAAG
>Ga0272440_1001082_pt1 | contig 22648 bp, 19 predicted proteins | sample SSMMMBAug17_FD_192440 | JGI IMG/M metagenome (GOLD analysis project Ga0272440, IMG submission 192440) | Marine sediment archaeal communities from Little Sippewissett salt marsh, Falmouth, MA, United States - SSM-MMB-Aug17 | ecosystem: Environmental > Aquatic > Marine > Wetlands > Sediment ...
TCGTTGATAAATTTTTATTCATAAGTATAATTGATCTGAGCATTGCTTACATAATAAACATTTGAGGAGGTGGGGGATAATTAAGTTCGCCATAAATGGGGGCGTTATAATCGCCGCTAACATATTTATTTCAAAATTGATGAAAATCATGTTATTCCCAAATCAGTACCTATGTTGTATGAGGGCGCTTTAGCGTCCTTTCTCAATTCAGCGTTGGGCTTTAGCCCTACGCTGTTCTTGCAATTGCCGAGATTGAGCATTCCTTGTATGAAATTCTTCCCCTAAACTGTACATACGCCCAATCAAAAAAAAACCCGCATGAATTTTTACTCATGCGGGTTTTTTATAAATCTATTTGGATATTTATTCGTTATGAAATCATGACAAATAAATATCCATTTTATTTTGCAAGTTTTCCTGACTTATATCGCCTCTTCACCTTTTTCTCCTGTTCTTACGCGAATCACCTGTTCAACAGGAAGTACAAATATTTTACCATCACCAATTGTATTCGTATTTGCTGCATTCATTATCGCATCAATTGCCTGATCTGCAATATCCTGGGCCACGATAATTTCCATTTTTATTTTTGGGATAAAATCGACCATGTATTCAGCACCGCGATATATTTCTTTATGGCCTTTTTGACGACCATAACCTTTAACCTCGGTGATAGTCATGCCTTGAATGCCAATGGCGTTCAGTGCATCTTTTACTTCTTCGAGCTTAAATGGTTTAATAATTGCTTCAATCTTTTTCATGTTTGAACCTCCATAAATTGGTTGATTATAATTCAAATGCACGTTCGCCATGAAGTGCATTATCCAGGCCTTGCATTTCCTCTTCTTTTGTGACCCTCAAGCCCGAAGCCAACAATTGTGTGATTAAAATGACCACTATGGTTGCAACGCCTGAATACACAATTGTCCCCAAAATTGATACAATCTGAATCCACAACTGGGAAAAGTTACCATACAATACCCCTGTACCGGCTTCATTGATATATGGGCTTGCAAAAATACCAGTTGCCAACGCGCCCCAAAGACCACACATTCCATGCACACCAAATGCATCCAATGAATCATCATATCCGAGTTTGTGTTTCAAGACTGCAACGCAATAGAATCCCAGAACACCTGCAACAGCACCAATAAAAAGAGATGCCGGCAAATTGACAAAACCCGCAGCCGGTGTGATTGCCACCAATCCGGCCACTGCCCCTGAAGCAATACCTAACACTGTTGGCTTTCGATTGACAATCCATTCAGTAAGCATCCATGCCATTGCACCCATTGATGCCGAAGTGTTGGTTACTAAAAATGCGGATGCTGCGATGCCATCTGCCGCAAGTTGGCTTCCTGCATTGAAACCAAACCAACCAAACCATAGTAGGGCAGCTCCCAGCGCAGTTAGGGTTACGCTTGATGGAAACATCGCCTCTTTACCATATCCCAAACGTTTTCCTAAAAAGAGTGACAGTATTAATCCAGAGACACCGGCGTTGATATGCACCACATTACCACCAGCAAAATCCAATGCCCCCATATTACCCATCCAGCCGCCACCCCATGCCCAGTGTGCAATGGGACAGTAAACCAGGGTTATCCAAAGCATCGAAAAAATAATCCATGCGGAAAATTTCATTCGATCTACGATTGAACCCAGTACCAAAGCGACTGTAATGCCTGCAAAGGTCATTTGAAACAGCGCAAATACAAAGGTAGGAATTGTGCCAGATACACTGTTCACTGTGATACCACTCATGAACAAATGTGTCGGCGCACCGATAATCCCGCCTAAATCCGGACCAAATGCAAGGCTATATCCCCACATAACCCAGATGATACTACCAATACAATAAGAAACAAATGTCATGGCCAATGTATTTAGTAAATTTTTTGTTCGGGACATGCCACCATAAAACAGGGCCAGACCAGCGGGTGTCATCATCATGACCAATGCTGTTGAGACGATTATCCATGCTGTATCACCACTGTTGATTGTTGCATCATCTGCAAAAACTCGTGATGTCAATATTAATAACACAAAAGACATAATAATCATAATTTTTCTTTTCATTAAAGACCTCCTTAATAATTGTTTTTTTACAAAATTAAATACATATCAATCCATAAAGGCATTGATAATATCTGATATTTTTTGTTTTAAAGACTGCACCTGTGTATTGGATTGAATTTTATATCCATTTAAATCCTTAATATAAAAAATATCCACTACCTGATCATGCTTAGTCGCAATCTTGGCAAAATATATTGTATATCCGGATCGATACAGGGTATCTGTAATACCAAATAACAATCCAGGTCGATCCAGTGCAAAAACTTCAATAATGGTATAAAAAGCGGACATCTGATTATCAATGCGAATTTTTGCAGATTCGTATTTCAAATGTTTATCCCATGACACCCGCTCTGCCTGTTCTGCAAGTTCTTGATGAATTAGCAGGTCCGAGGAAAGACTTTCCTGAATTTTGTTTTCAATTTTTTGCCACATTTGATCTTCATAGAGATGATCTTTTGGTGCAATCACTTTAAATATATCCAATGCAATCCTGTTTCGCCAGGTATGTACGCGAGCAGCACAAATGGATATGTTACAAATGGATAAAATTCCTGTAATAATGGAAAACAAGCCCGGTCGATCTTTAGCACAAATGGTCAACACACGCGTATTTGTTTCCGGTTCCTTCTCAACATGCATCACCACACTTTGATTACTTAATGACTCATAGAGTTTGATATGTCGATCCATTTCATTCACTGATGAATACAACAAATATCGCTCTGACATGAATTTAAAACAGGTATGTATCAATTCTTGTTGATCCGGATTCTTCTCATTTTTTTTAAGCAATCCGATTTTCTTTTTCTCAATCTTCTGAATTGCTTCTTCAGTGGCCAATTCGCCATTTTCAATGGTTGACAATGTGCTGTAATAAAGTTTTTTCAGTAATTGATCAACCCAGTCAGACCATGCATTGGGACCGGTAGACATTGAATCTGCAACAGTTAACAGGTAAAGCATGTTTAATTGCTCAACAGTATGAATTCTTCTGGCGCAGGCGATAGCCGTTTGTTCATCATCAACATCACGCCGTGTGGCCATTGTAATCAAAAAAAGATGCTCTTTAATAATAAGCGCTATTTGATTACTTTTTCTGGGGCCATATCCAAATCGTCTTAAAATATTTTTCGCGATGATCTCTCCTTTTTCACTGTGGTCTCCCTGAGAATCATTTTTACCAATGTCATGAAGTAATGCCGCCCATAACAAATCTCGTTTTTTTCGTTTTAACTCACGATATAAAGTTGAACATAAATCACATTGATGTGAGGAATCATTCACACCAAATGATTTCAACCTTTGAACTGTTTTCAATACATGCTTGTCTACTGGATAAACATGGTATTGGTCATATTGTATGCGATTGGCAATGCCATTGAATTCTGGAATTATCTTTCCCAATAATCCGGTTGCCAGCATTTCATGTAATACATTGAACATGGGCGTATGGGTGATGAGAATTCTTTCAAAATCTTTAATGACAGACTTTTTTTCGACAAACTTTTCATCTATCAAACTGCAAAAGTCTTCAATTAATCGATGCGCTTCAGCGCTCAAAGGAAGTTTCAAACGTGCGGATTCGACAAATATTTTCATCATCAGTTCCGGACGCTGGATGATGGATTCTGGTGATTTGAAAAACAACAGCTCTCGTTCGACATAAATATTTTTTTCAAGGGGAGTAAAAAGAATTTTTCTTTTGAAATTAAATCGCCGCTTCGCAGGTTTTAACTCTCTAATCATGATCATGTGAAGCTTTTTGATCGTTTCCATATGCCCTTGAAGTTCACTCAAAAATAATTCAACCGGTTTGAGTTCATTGTTTTCTTTGTAATTCAAACGACTTGACAGTTGTGTTTGAAGCTCAAAATGGAGTTGATCATTTTTTCTTGCCGAAAGAATATGAAGATGATTTCGAATTTTCCACAAAAATGCCAGGGAATGTCTCAGACGGCTGTACTCATTTTGTGAAATACATCCCAGATATTCCAGATCTTTTGGAACCTTGAGCCCTTTGAGTAATCGGGCCATCCAAAGCATACTGTGATAATCTCGCAAGCCCCCCTGACCTTCTTTGATATTTGGTTCCAGCAAACTGCTGGAATCTCCAAATCGTTCATGTCGGTATTTACTGATGTCTATGAGTGAAATCAGCATTTTGCTTTTTTTCTTGTGAATAACTTTCTCCTGTAATTGTTTCCGAAAATTTGCATATAATGATGTTGAACCACAAATTTGACGCGCATCCATATGTGCAGTGAGTACTTCGATATCATCTGATGCCAATGCAATCGTTTCTTTTATGGTTCGCGTGCCAGGACTGACTTCCAGTCCAATATCCCAGAGGGGATAGATAATTTCTTTGATCAATTGTTTGGTTTCATCAGGGACGATACTTTTGAATAATAACAATAAATCAATATCTGAATAGACACATTGTTCATTCCGCCCATAGCCGCCCAATGCCAGAATTGCAAAATGATGTTTTTTGGCGATCAGTTCTTTGCCAACCAGGCTGTTTGCATACATATTTTGAAAATATGTATCAATTAATCGTGCGTACTTTAATTCAAAGTCAAACACGTTGCCTTGATGAAACTGATCAATTATTTCCATTCGTTTGGTTTGGATATCATTTATATGGACGCTTTTGTTCATATTCCCTCTGATACTTTGTTGCGGGTTAATTTCTTGATTATATAATAGCATAGGTCGTGCCATTTATTGAAATATTGTGTATTGTGTATAAATATAAATAGTTATGGAGGTTTGATATCTTTAAGAAATGAGGTTTTTTGGAACAAATATGTATTTTATGATAAAGCGATACAGAATTGTATTGGTTAGATAAAAAAAATGCGCGAAAAATAACTTATCCCAAACCAGACTTGTCGCGCAGATGCAAAAATGGGTAAATTCTTTTCAGTGTATTCTTTATTTCATTTTTGAACCAGGATTATTTGAAGACTGGATAATTAAAACATTCTGAAAACAATAACTTGAGAAATGAATCGTCCAACAAAAACAGCTAACAGGCCAAAGATCAATTGTGTGACCATATAAATCATTGATGCAGTGTAACGATGCTCAATGAATAAATTCAAGGCATCGTTGCTGAATGTTGAATAGGTGGTTAGAGATCCCAGCATGCCAATAAATATAAAGCTTTTTATTTCAGGAGAAAAGAGGTGCCATGATTCGTTTAATTGAATTAAAAATCCCATAATCAGGCATCCCAATAAATTCACTGTCAACGTTCCCAAGGGAAAAAACAGTCCTTTATTCATTTGTTGGACGTGTGTACTGATAATAAATCGCAATACTGCGCCAACAAAACCCCCCATTCCAATGATAATTATTTGGATAAAATATTGATTGAAGCGCATAATCAAAAAAAAAGGGCAATAAACGTTTGTGTCGTCTATTACCCTTTTTATGTTAAATTTGCATTGTCGCTAAAAATTAGTGAGCGAGCAATTTCGTAACAGTTTCTGCCATGGGTGTCGCATAGATCAAGATCAGCGAAATAACCAGAGCATAAATACACAATGATTCGATCATCGCCAGACCAATCAGCATGGTTACTGTTACTTTACCTGATGATTCAGGATTTCGGGCAATTCCCTCAACCGCTGCTTTCAGGCCAAGGCCCTGTCCAATACCACAACCAAAGGCTGCAATTGCAATGCCAAAACCGGCTGCTGTTACACAAGCGACAAAAAAAGTTAAAGCTGCTGCTTCCATGAAATAAATCCTCCTTAAAAATTAATTAAATAATATGGCTTCTTCAACCTGCCGCAATTCTTTTGGCAGGAAAATTAAAATCACGATCAAGAATAATCATTCAATGATCTGTGATATACGCAAATTTATCAATGGGCATGTTCCATTGCCCCTGAAAAATACATAATTGTTAATAAAAAGAAAACAAATGCCTGAACAAGCGCAACAAATATACCCAATGCCATGATTGGCAAAGGCGCAAAAAATGCACCCGCAAGCCCAAATAAAATGGCCAGTACCAACTCGTGTCCCATCATATTGCCAAACAAACGAAAGGACAGTGATAAAATTCGTGCGACATGGCCAATTATTTCTATAGGGAAGATGATTGGAATCATCCACCAGACAGGGCCCATAAAATGTTTTATATATGCACCCCCATGATACATCACGCCAATGATATGGGTGAAAACAACAACAACCAATGCACAGGATAGGGTCGTATTTAAATTGGCTGTTGGTGGAAAAAAGCCTGGAATCAACCCAACCAGATTACATATAAAAATATAGATAAAAATGGTTGCTGCCAGCGGAAAAAGCCATCGTCCTTCCTCACCTGTTACACCAATCATAAAATCCTCAATACCGCCAACGAGCGCTTCCAAAACATTTTGTCCTTTTGTAGGAATCATTTGAAGTGTTTTGGCCCCAATATATGACAGAATTACTAAAATTGCCATTACCACCCATGAGTAAACGACATGTGGGTATTGATGCCCAAAGTGTCCCAGGTTAATAAAATCTCCAAAAATTAAATATGGATGTTCCACTTATATTGCCTCCTTATATATAATTTATTATTTATTTGTAATAAAATTTGTTTTTAGTTCAAATAATGTTGCCAGTATTATACTGGTCACGACAATGGATAGGCCCACAAATAAGCCCAATGGATCCACCCAATGTTGCGATATTAGAATCATTAGTATGATTGCGCTGATAAAAAAGCGCATATAATATTTGGCAATAACAACATGATGGCTGACCAATCGATCTGGTTGAAACGCTTTTTTTAAAGTGCGCCAGAGAAGATGAAAATTGACTGTCACAATCAAGCCACCTGCCAATATGCCGAGTGCAAAGAGTTTTGATAATAAAACAAATCCACCTATGGTAATTGCTGTAAACAAAATCCAGTTTGTTATTACAACGAATCTTAATATTCGTTTTTGGGTGTCCATATAATCTATACCTTAATGAATATAAATACGAGATGTTCCGAGATTATTATTATAGTTGTTGACTTTTTTTCATCGCCAGATAAATATTTCTAAAACCGGCAGCTATTCCCAATCCCAAACCACTCAGTGTACAAATTGGCGGGATACCTAAAACATATTGATCTAAAAAAATTCCTAAAAATAATCCAATAAAAATTGCCAGCGCAATAGATACGCCCAAACTGCTATAATAAGTGATATCTTTTAGAAATTGTCTTGTTTCATCATTCATAAATGTTTCCAATCGAAGTTTCGGACGCATCACTAACACAATTCATTATGCAAGTCAAACAGAAATCGCATGATAATATTATTTTTTTCTTACCTTAAATATTTCCATTTATAAGGTTTACCTTCAAAATTTCGAAATGTCCATGATGAATCTGTATGATCCAAAATGTAATTGGGTAATAATGGAATTTTTCCACCACCTCCTGGTAAATCGATCATGTATTGGGGTACCCCCATACCTGATATCCGCCCCCGCAAATATGTCATTATTTGAATGCCTGTCTCAATATTGGTTTGAAAGTGTGACGTTCCTTTTGTATCATCCATTTGATGAATATAATAAGGACGAACCCGCATGGCCAATAATGTTTGCATTAATTCAATCATGGTATCAGGATTATCATTGATATCTTTTAGCAGTACTGTTTGGGAACCAATTGGAAATCCAGCATCCACAAAGTTTTGAATCACTGTTTGGGATTCTTTTGAAATTTCTTTTACATGATTCACATGAATAATTATGTATATGGGGTGGTATTTCCGCAATTGATGCACGAGGTCTAATGTTATTCGATGTGGCATCAATATGGGAATTCGAGAATGAATTCGAATGATTTTTACATGTGAAATTTGTCTTAATTGATCCAATATCTCAAACAGGCTTGTATTACTTTGCATGAAAGGTTCGCCACCTGATAATATGACTTCTTGAATGGCTTTTGTTCTGGCAATATATGCCAGTCCACTATTGATGCTTGATTTGGAAACCTGCGGTTGCTTTCCAATAAATCGTTTTCGCATACAAAAACGACAAAATGATGGGCAGGTATTGGAGATCAAAAAAACAACCCGATCTGGATACCGATGAACAATTTGACTGACAGGTGATTGCTGTTGTTCAGTAAGTGGATCTGCATCGCCAAAATTGTCAGCCAGTTCATCGATTTTGGGAATAAACTGGTTGGCAACCGGATCATTGCTGTTTTGTGACATTAACCCCAGTACATATGGATGGATACGCATTGGATATTTATCAACAACACGCTTAATATTTTCAGTATTGAGATCAAAATACTGAGATAAGTCTTGTATTGTTGAAATGCCATTTTCGTATGAAACCATTGAATGTTTTTGTTAAATCCCTGGTATGCATGGTATATTTGGAAAACATCCACACAGAAAAAGCATGTTAATAATTAAATATATATAAATAGTATTATTCATAACAATTCCCTTTAAAAAAAATGTTTTTATCTGTTAATAAAACAGGGCTAGTAATAATTTGTTGATCAATTAAAAACTGTTCAGTTTGTTTCCAATCTGTCAGAGTCACTGTGCCCAAAGGACGATTATCTGAAGGCGTCATTAATAGGCGTGAAGAAATCAATTGTTTTTCAATGAGTTTTCGATCAGTTGTTTCATCAAAAGATTTTATGATATCAACAGTTTGCGAAATATTTTTTTTATCAAGGGCATGAGTCCAGCCTTTTATGATGGCATGTTTAAATTTGCAGATTAGTTCTTTTTTTTGAGTGGCAAGCTTTTGTGAACAAATGATCGTGTTGCCTACAAACTGAACCCCATTATCATGGGGAGAAAAAAATGAAATTTGTTCATTGGCAGATTGCAGCTTTTCTTGAATAACGATGCCATTGGAATTGAGATAAACCGGCCAAAGATCGACTTTTCCGGTATAAAAGGGGGTATAATCGTAGCGGACACTATAAAATTTAACTTCGTCAGTATGGATGTCTGCCTTTTTTAAGAGTGCGCGCATGATCGTTTCATCTTCGTTACCAAAAGTAATACCAATGGTTTTGCCTTTCAGATCTTGTAATGATTTTATATCCTTTCTATTTTTATAATACATCCAGCACAGGGGGCTTTTTTGAAACAATTGTGCCAGCACGCAAATGGGTGAACCTTTTTCCAGCGCTCGGATAATTTGATCTCCAGTGGCCACACCAAATTGTGCGCGCCCCATTTCTATTTCAGTAATCGCATTACGTTCTACACCACCGGCTCGAATAGAAACATCAAGGCCTTGTGCATGAAAAAAACCATTGGCATTGGCATATAAACTGCCTGCAGCGCCTGAATTCAATAACCATTTCAAACGATAAACAATACGGCCATCATCTTGATATTGCTTTTGACATGCAATCCAAAGACCTATAAATATGATGAAAAGAACGTGCCATAAATATATTTTATTATATTTTATCAAAACGATACCTCTATTAACTGTGTCATCCCGCCAATGGGGATATTATCCACTCTGACAATAAATTGATTTTCATCATTTGTCACATAAAAATATGCTTTAAAGAAATATCCCTTGTATCCAGTGGCAGAAAGCATAATTTTTTTACATTTGAATCGACCTGCAGGGACATTAATGACAACATCATTAAGAATTTGAAAAAATAAATCATGTGATTTTACCATCGGAAACTCTGTTATGCGGACAAGATCGAAGGTGATTGGGGTCGTTCGATTCAAATCCATTGTGCGCACCAGACCGGTAATTTCAACATAAACTTGATTTTCGAAATTTATTTTTTGATGACACTTTTTACCATTCCAAACACCTTTCATTTCAAAAAGGCCATTTTTATCAAAGGTCATCGTCATGTTGTTCGGACCGACATGGTAGTTGATCAAACGCGGTTGACCATCATGTGTGCAGACAACATCCCAACAGTGACGTCCACCGGGTGCATATATTTTTGGATTGGTATAATTGCCACACGATTCATACTGCATCAAGTCTTTGCTACGATGTACCACCATTTTTTCTTTGTAGTTTTTACCATTTATTTTGATTGCGTATTGTAAATGTTCAGTTTCAGAGATTGCTGCAAAAGATACAAAATGACTGAATAAATAAATAATAAAAACGATATAAGGTATTTGAAGATAATATTTCATTCCATCCCCACTGGTTTTCAACAGTCCTTTGACTGACAATAGTAAACAATAATATCACGTATATATTTTTCGGATATGGGTTTGGTCATAAATTCGTTACATCCGGCATTCAGTGCTGTCTGTCTCACTTTTTCATCACTATCAGCACTGATTGCGACAATGGGCGTTGGCACACAGGCATTTTCATTTTCAAAAGATCTGATTTGTGAAATCGTTTCAAAGCCATCCATAATAGGCATTTGAATGTCAATCATTACCAGGTCGTATGTTCCTGTTTTAAAGTAATCCACACAAACCTGACCATTTTCTGCAAGATCCATTACACAAGGAAAAGGTTCAAGATAGTGTCCAATCATCAGCATATTGTTGGGGCTGTCGTCAGCAAGCAGAATTCGAATTTGTTTGTCAAAAACCGGTTTTTTAGTATGGGTTTGATTTTCAAATGAACGATGATTTTGCTGAAAAGAATCCTGGGCAGATGTGGGCAATAGCACATGAAGAAATGTCCCTTCATCTTCATTGGATTGAAACTGGATATCTCCTTTATGTGTTTGTGCGATAAGCATTGCGCTGTAAGTACCAAGCCCAGTGCCAGATTTTTTACCACTGGTCGCATATTTTTCAAAAAACCGATCTCGCATTTCTTTGGGAATTACGCCTTTATTATGGATAATCAGTCGATGCATTTCTGGTTCGGCCTTTAGCGTGACTGTAATTGACTCATTGGCAGGTGATGCCTCAATGGCATTTTTGATCAGATTGGCCAGTAAAGATTCCAACAATCGCTTTTCACCAAAAACAGTGTAAATATCCTTATCATTCATGGATGAATCATTTATGAAGAATTGCAAGTCAAGATTTTTGGTATTTGTTAATTGATAAAAATCATTTGCAATTTTTTTCAGAATAGGAACCATGTTACAAGGGATCGGTAAGAATTGGTATCTTCCTTGTTCCATTTTAAAAATATCCAGGGAATGATCAATCATTTCCAATGCCTGTCTGCCACTTGCGTGTATTTGTTTAATCCATGTGTTTTGGTCGTCATTTAAATTATCATACATCATTAGCATATCTGACAGGCCAATAATACCACTGAGCGGATTTTTCAGATCATGACGCATGATTCGGTCAATATCTTCACGAAGCTGTTCCATTACTTTACGTTCTGAAATATCACGAATCAGTATCCACAGATCTGAGTCCTTTTTAGAAGAGCGCCACAATCTGATTTCAACAGGAATTTTTATGTTTGATTCTTGTAATAGTTGACAATCGAAAGGTTCACTGTAACCATTTTGCATCACTTGCTTTTCAACAATGCTTTTAAACTGGTTTTGGACATCATTGTTAAAAAAGTTTGTAAACACGGGCCATGAATCAGAGGAAAGACCGAGCAAGGTTTTTGCGCCGGGATTGATATCTAAAATTTCATAGGATGCATCTATCCTGATAATGCCATCAATGCTTGTATCAAACAAGCCTTTATATTTTTTTTCACTTTTTTTGAGTTCATCATATAAGACTTTGAGTTCATTATTTTTTTGTTTGAGACTAATTTGAGTTTTGACACGAGTAAGGAGTTCTTCGGCTTGAAAAGGTTTGGTGACATAATCTATGGCGCCAACGTTAAATCCCTGGACAATATCCACAGTTTCAGTTTTTGCAGTCAAAAAGATGACAGGGATCTCTTTTGTTTTGGGGTTAGCTTTTATCTGGCGGCATGTTTCAAAACCATCAATACCAGGCATCATAACATCAAGCAAAATCAAATCGGGCATCAATTGCTCGACACGAGCCAGCGCCTGTTCGCCGCTCATTGCCGGGGTAATTAAATATTCATTGGCCCCAAGAATACTGCCCAATATTTGAAGATTCTTGGGAATATCATCAACCATTAAAATCAATGGTTTTTTCTTGTTTTGTTCGGATTGTGACATTATAATTCACCTGAATTTTTTTTGTCTAAAGCCTTGGCCTGGGGTATTTTTTCATTGGACGATCCCTTCTTTTTTGCACGTTCAAGATAGATGATCGTGTTTTTTTCGTGTTTCCTTTGGTTGCTATATTTTATTAACAATGAATATCAAAAATGTCAATCTTTATTGCGGTAGAACAATACTGGCGGATGTACAGGTTAAAGAAGTAACATTTTATATCCATAAACCAGAGGCCCGGCAAAAAGGAAAGCATCAATTCGATCCAGTAATCCACCATGACCAGGCAATAGATGTCCAGAATCCTTTATATCAGCAATACGTTTGAAAGCAGACTCAAATAAATCACCCAAAGGCGCGACAATTCCTACAATAGCAGACAAACCAATTATGTGTCTGACAGGTATTGGCAGTTGAAACAATGGCGCAAATATGAAACAGGTTAGTACACATAAAACCAATCCGCCCAAAAAACCTTCAATTGTCTTTTTAGGGCTGACAGCCCGACATAATGCGTGTTTGCCAAATTGTTTACCAACAAAATATCCACCTGTATCGCAAGCAAAAATCATTAAGAATGTCATATAAATCCAGCAATGTCCATGTTTAAATTGATGGATCAGGAGCATAAATCCGATTAACCCGGGAATATAAATTATCCCCATTGCCTGGCGGATTGCGATATCCAGAATATCTGGCTGACCATTGAAACGACATACAATAATCCCAGACAATGCCATTAAATTAAAAACAGCAATCATCCATAAATATTCTAAGTAATTTAAGTAAACCAACAGAACCCATATAATCGTTATGACAAAGCCCAAAAGGCATATTTCATGGGTTATAGAACAATCTTTAATGGCAATGCCATAAAATTCATAAAGGCAAACCAAGGCTGCAGCGAGTGCAAGGATAAAAAAGCTGATCGAACCATACACAATTATAAACAGCATCGGTAAAGCGATCAGTGCTGTCTGCCAACGTTTCATAAGTTCATTTTTCATAAGTTTTCCAATATTTGTTGTTAAATATTTCAGGTTTTATTTTTTCACTATCAAATATAAATAATAAATATTACATAAATTGTTGTGAAAAATCAAATTGAATTCTTTTTCAATTTCAGCTAAGGAATGCTCTGAAAATAAGTTCCCCATTTGAAAAAATGTTCATCGGGGTTTTTGTTCTGTAGAGACGTAGCATGCTACGTCTCTACGTGCCAAACGATTTTACGTTCAAGATAAATAGGGAACTTATTTTTCGAGTATTCCTAAGGAATGCTTTAAAAATAACATGCTCATTTTTCTTGATCGTCCCAAAAAAATTAGGTCGTGTAGAGACGTAGCATGCTACGTCTCTACAGTACAATTACCTCAAAACGAACAATATCAATAATGGGGAAGTTATTTTCCGAGCGTCCCTAAGTAAACTGAAAAAAGTCAAGTTTGAATTTAATTAAGCAGTTGCCTTTTTTTTAATCATTTGTTAAAAATATTTTAAAATAATCTACTCACAGTAAAGCAGACAAATAGTAAAATGACAAAACAAAATAAAATAACTTTAAAGCCAAAGGTACTGCATCCCATAACCCGGCTAATTATTGGTGGCGCTCAGGAAAACACCATGTTGACAGCTGATTGCCTGGACAATAACCAATGGCAGGTTGATGTTTTATCTGGCATCCAGACAGGTAGTGAGGGGAGTATTATTGATGAAGTGCGCAACCGAAATATTCCGCTTTTTTTAGAATCTTCGCTTGTAAGGGAAATTAACCCGCTAAAAGATATGATTGCCCTGTGTCGTCTTATCCGATTGATAAAAAAACATAAATATCAAATCGTTCATACGCATAGTTCAAAGGCAGGTATCATTGGACGATGGGCGGCATGGCTTGCAGGTGTGCCTGTTGTTGTTCATACTGTTCATGGGTGGGGTCATCATGATCATCAACATCCATTGGTTCGAAAGTTTTATATCTTTTTAGAAAAACTAACACTCAAGATTACAGATCAATTGATTGCTGTCTCAGGAAAAAATATTTCAAAAGGCTTGAACGATGGTATTGGGCGTTACGAAGACTATTCTGTGATACGAAGTGGTATTGAACTCGAACGTTTTGGACATCCTCAAATTGACAGACAAACCATGCGAAAGCAATTGGGAATACCATTAGATGCCACTGTAATCGGAACTGTTACGAGATTATCGCCTCAAAAAGCGCCCCTGGATTTTATTCAGGCAGCGTCAATACTTGCTCAAAAATGCGAAAATATGTATTATATTATGGTCGGTGATGGCCCACTATTTGACAGCGTTATTCAAAAGGCACAAGAGAATAATATTGCAAAAAAGTTAATCATGACCGGCCTTCGGAGAGATATTCCAGAATTAATGAATTGTTTTGATATTTTTGTATTGTCATCATTATGGGAGGGGTTGCCTCGTGTGATACCACAAGCAATGGCATCAGGATTGCCGGTTATCGCTACAAATATTGATGGCAGTGCAGAAATTATATCATCAGAGAAGAATGGCATACTCGTTCCCCCTGGCCAACCCGACTGTATTGCCAATGCTGTCATGAAAATACTGGATAATCCGCAAATCAGAAAGGATCTTACACGCACGGCTTTAAAGACAGTGAATGAATATAGTGCGGAAAAAATGGTGGCGCTCATCGAAACGTTGTATATAAAATTGCTCAAAAAGAAAAATTCTATTTAATCAAAAGAGTTTGATATGAATAAATCGCAAAAAATTTATATTTCCGGACATAATGGCATGGTCGGCACTGCCATTCATAGAGAATTATTAAAACAGGGGTTTACCAATATTATCACTCGAAATCGAAAAGACCTGGATCTCATGGATAAGCGTGCTGTTTTTCGATTCTTTAAAGAAAATAAACCTGAATTTGTTTTTAACGCAGCTGCCAGAGTGGGTGGGATTCATGCAAATGATACCTTTCCTGCAGATTTTATTTATCAAAACCTGGAAATTCAAAATAATATTATCCATGCGGCGCATGAAAATGGGGTAGAAAAATTAATGTTTTTAGGCAGTTCATGCATTTATCCAAAAGAATGTCCCCAGCCCATGAAAGAAACCCACTTGATGACCGGTCATTTAGAACCAACCAACGATGCTTATGCCATTGCTAAAATTGCAGGTATTATCATGTGCCATTCGTATTACCGCCAGTATAAAGATAATTTTTTATCAATCATGCCATGCAATCTTTATGGTCCCAATGACAATTTTGACTTACATTCCTCACATGTATTGCCTGCATTAATCCGAAAATTTTATGAGGCAAAAAGAAAGAAACAATCATCAGTCACTCTCTGGGGGACAGGTATTGCAAGGCGAGAATTTTTACATGTGGACGATATGGCGAACGCTGCTGTATTTATAATGACACATGTTCATGCCAGGGATATTTATTCGCAAAATATTACGCATTTGAACGTCGGTTCTGGAAAAGATATTTCTATCAAAGAATTGGCAGAGTTGATTTCCCAAATTATTGGCTTCACAGGACCGATTGTTTATGATACTGATAAACCTGATGGCATGTTGATTAAGCGTCTTGATGTCAGTCGTTTGAATAAAATTGGATGGCAACATCGTATCAGCCTGTCAGCAGGTATTGATCAAACATATAACTGGTATAAAAATAATAAGGAATAATTGTGAAAACCGCATTAATTACAGGTATAACTGGCCAGGATGGTGCATATCTTGCAGATTTACTTTTGCAAAAAGGATATACTGTTCATGGAATAAAAAGACGATCCTCCTCTTTTAATACACATCGCGTAGATCATTTGTATCGAGATTTTCATGAATCAGATGTGCGGTTCTTTATGCACTATGGTGATTTGACAGATTCGACCAACTTAATTCGGATTATACAAGAAGTCCAACCAGATGAAATTTATAATCTGGCCGCTCAAAGTCACGTTCAGGTCTCTTTTGACACACCCGAATATACAGCAAATGCAGATGCGTTGGGTACATTGCGTTTATTGGAAGCGATACGTATTTTGGGCATGGAAGGTCGAACCAGATTTTATCAGGCATCCACTAGTGAAATGTTTGGTAAGGTGCAAACTGTTCCGCAAAACGAACAAACGCCCTTTTATCCACGCAGCCCTTATGGCGTTTCCAAAGTTTATAGCTATTGGATTACAATCAACTATCGTGAAGCTTATAACATGTTTACTGCCAATGGCATCTTGTTCAATCATGAAAGCCCTATTCGGGGTGAAACCTTTGTTACACGAAAGATTACACGCGCAGTAGCACGTATTGCGCTCAATCTTCAGCACAAGTTTTACCTGGGAAACCTCAACAGTCTGCGAGATTGGGGACATGCCAAAGATTATGTTTATGCCCAATGGCTCATTTTGCAACATGAAATTCCTGATGATTTTGTTATTGCCACTGGCAAACAATATTCTGTCAAAACATTTTGTGAGCGGGCTTTTGAAGCCACAGGGATTGAAATTGAATGGCAGGGTGAAGGTCTTTGTGAAAAAGGAATCATTCGTTCTGTTGCAAATCATCTGGATCATTTAAAATCTGGAACCATTGTTGTTGAAATTGATCCAAGATATTTTCGTCCCACAGAAGTTGAAACACTTTTGGGAGACCCTACTAAAGCGCTTGAGAAATTGGGGTGGGAGTCTAAAATTAGCTTTAAAGATCTTGTTCGCGAAATGGTAGATGCTGATATCAAAAAAGCGCGCATGGATTCCATGTGTAAGCGTGAGGGCTTTGAAATTATGGATTATACAGATGCCTAATTTTAAGGCATTTTTTTTGCAAAAACAAAAAACGCAAATAACTATAAAGGGAGAACAACGAATGAAATTAAGCAATCGTGTTCCTGTGCGTATATTGATCATCACTTTGATGATATGTTTTACGATGATGTGTTTTACGAGTGGTTGTATAACGCCACGCACAAAAAATGAAAAAAACAATCGTAACAAAGTAGGGATTCGTCAGCCCGCATCCCTTTACTATGATTTCGGTGATGTGTTAATTCCCAAAGAATTAAAAATTGATCAAAAACAATCATTTATTTATCGAACCGGTGGATATGCGTGTGGATTAATGATACTCACCGGACATGTGGAATTGACCTCTCTGATCAATTTTTTTTCCAACAACATGGTAAAAGATAACTGGCGGCTTTTAAGCACCTTTAAATCCCCGAGAACCTTGCTATTGTTTCAAAAAGACAATCGTTGGTGTATCATAACGATTACTGAAGGCGGATTTGCAAGATCCTCTGAAGTTTCTATCTGGGTCGCGCCCACAGGTTCGCAAGCTTCTTCAGGTGCGATGGGTCAGCCCGATGGTTTTTCGGAAGCAATTATCAATTAATTATGAAATTTTTGAAAGACAAAACAATCATATTGGGTGTTAGCGGTGGCATTGCCTGTTATAAAAGTGTTGAAGTCGTCAGACAGCTCCAAAAAGCAGGCGCTTCAGTATATGTAATTATGACAAAAAATGCCACACGTTTTGTTGGCCCATTAACCTTTGAAGCTATTTCAGGGCATCCTGTTTGTGTAGAGCTATTTGACACGACCCCTGAAACAAGTTTTCATCATATTCAGTGGGCAGAAATGGCAGATGCAGTTGTTGTGGCGCCAACAACTGCAAATGTGCTGGCGAAAATCGCCCATGGCATTGCTGATGATGCATTAACAACCTTCTTACTTGCTGTGCAATCTCCGGTTTTACTGTGTCCATCAATGAATACGCGCATGTGGGAAAACAAGTCTGTTCAAAACAATATCAGTGTCATCAAAAATAGAAATATCTCTGTCCTGACACCCGATAGTGGCACGCTTGCCTGTGGGACCAGTGGTGCTGGACGTCAACCGGATGCCAATGTCATCGTTACCCATATACATCGCTTACTTTCGCCTAAAGATTTAAGAGGAAAGAAAGTCCTTGTAACAGCAGGCCCCACACTTGAATTTATTGATCCTGTTCGGTTTATCAGTAACCCATCATCTGGAAAAATGGGATATGCCATTGCTGAAGCAGCATTATGCAAAGGGGCTGATGTTATTCTCATTTCAGGTCCAACACAATTAAGTATTCCATCAGGTGTTCATTACATTGCTATTCAAACGGCTGATGAAATGGCAGATGCTGTGTTTGAACATGAAGCCAATATGGATATTATTATTAAGTCTGCAGCGGTTGCAGATTATAAAGTGGCCCTGCAATCTGATCAAAAAATTAAAAAAAATGATGATTGCCTGCGAATAGATTTAAAAAAAAATCAAGATATTTTAAAAGAGCTGGGACGAAGAAAAAAAGAACAGTGTCTCGTGGGATTTGCTGCTGAAACACAAGATTTAGCAAAAAATGCGCAACAAAAATTATCTGAAAAAAATCTGAACATGATTGTTGCAAATCTGATTGGTCCAATTGATAGTGGCTTTCAATCGGATACGAATCGTGTCACATTATTTTTCTGTGATGGTAAACACAAATCTTTGCCCCTTGCATCGAAAGAAACAATTGCACATTCTATTCTGGAAATGTGTCTTCATGTATCATAAATTAATTATCAAAATTCTGCTTTTTTTGTCTTTTCTAAAGCACCATATAAAGAGATGGATAGGTTGGTTATGTTATTTTTTGAATAATGATCATAGTTTTTGCATAGACTATTAATGGGTGTATCCAAACAATCAAAAAGCTGATCATAAATCTAGAGATGAATCAGGAAGAATGATGATATTCGCAAACCAGTCAGAAGCGTCAGACGATATAATGTGTCTGGATATACAGACAGGCAAAGTGAATTGGAACGGCGTTCTTATTTTTATTAAGAACAAAATGTTCCAAAAACCCATTAAACACATAACGATAAAATTACGATGAATGATAAAATCTACGATTAAATATTTGTTGATCATTGGAACGATCTGTCTGGTCATATTTATTTGGTATGATTACAATAAGTTTATTTCTAAACAAGAAAGTCTGCATATCGCAATGGTGGGTCCGATTTCAGGATCAGGTGCAATTAAAGGACGTTCTGTTTTAAAAGGCATTAATCTCTATCTTGATTGGCTGAATCAAAATGGCGGTATTGATGGTAAAAAGGTGCTTCTCACCATTTATGATGATCAAAATGATAAAAACATTGCCTTTGAAAAAGCCAAAGAAGTTGCACAGCAAAATAAAGCCATTGCAATTATTGGTCATTGGTACAGTTCATGTTCAATTAAAGCAGGACAAATCTACAAAGAACATGGTATACCAGCGATTACACCCGGTGCCACAAATATAAAAGTAACAGACAGTGAATGGTATTTTCGTGCATTATTCAACGATCGATCTCAGGGAAGATTTTTGGCAAATTACGCCAATAAAGTTTTAGGCCATAAAACGGCCGCTATCATTCATGAAGATCTCGCCTATGGCTCTTACCTTGCTGATATCTTTGAAAAAACCGCAAAAGAAATCGGTATTAAAATTATCTTTAAAGAGGAATTTAAAGTCAAATCTGATAATTTAAGCCAATCCTTAACTAAAATTGTTAACCGCCTTGAACATAAAAAAAAGCGCAGAAGAAACTGGAAAAACTGTATTATATTTATGTCAACACATGCAACTGAAGGGATCGAACTTGTCAAAAAAATGCGCGATAAAAAATTTGAAAATCCAATCATTGTTCCCGATTCCCTGTCTTCAAAATTATTTTCAAAAGGATTTAACAAATACCCTGAAGAAAAAGCATCTCCTGGTTTTTATACTGATGGCATCTATGCAACATCACCATTAATATTTGATACTGCCAATGAAAAAGCGCAGTTATTTAAAAATGAATATGAATTGAAATACAATGAAGAACCCGATTGGATTTCTGCATTTGGTTACGATACAGCGATGATTGTTTGTGAGGCTATTCGCAAGTCGAAGATTACTGGCAAACCGGAAACATTGTCAGAAGATCGAAAAAAGGTTCGAGACTATTTGGCGGGATTGACCAACCCAAACGAAGCAATTGTTGGGGTGACTGGTTTTAATTATTTTGATACAAAAGGAGATTGTCCAAAACCCATATCAATTGGTGTTTATAAATTTCAAAATTCCATATCAGCCTTGACACAGCTTAAATCTGTTCCCAATATCAATGAAATTAGTAATCTTGATGCAGCACTTAAGTCCGGTCGCGTGTTATATGTAGATAACAAGTACATGTATAAAACAAATGTTGTTTATACGGGTATAGAAGTTGTCGAATTATCGGAACTAGACATGCATAATTTGACATTTCAAATGGATTTTTTTATATGGTTTCGATTTAAAGGAGATATCGAACCAAATAATATCATTTTTTCAAATGCAGTCACCCCGATTCAGTTGTCAAAACCAGTGACTGAAAAAGTAATTGATGGCATTAACTATCGTGCCTATCGGGTAAGCGGTGTATTTAAGGCAGATTTTTTGCCTGATAGCTTTGCATTTCGACAGCATGTGCTTGGGATTTCGTTCAGACATCGGGAATTGACGCGCAATAATCTCATTTATGTTATTGATGTTTTGGGAATGGGTCTGACAAGTTCAGAATCATTGACCTCAAAAATGCTTCGTGCGAAAGTTTTGCAGCCCAACCTGAACTGGGGAATCAGAAATGTATGGTTCTTTCAGGATACTGAAAGCAAAACAGCCCTTGGGAGCCCAGAATACCTGGATCCATCAGGTGGAACCCTTAAATATTCACGATTTAATCTGGGGATACGCATAGAAAAGAGCGAATTTACATTACGTGGGATTATTCCACGCGCGATTGTTTATGAGGTTTTATTTATCAGTCTTTTACTTTTATTAATGTTTGCATTTATTACGAGATACTTGTCATCGAATACATTTAAAACGTATATCTGGTTTGTGTATGCGTTTTTTGCGTTGATGGTTATTCTATCCAGCGAAATTGTTCTTTTTGACTGGTTGGTAGAAAAAACGTCCAGTTACAATTTAAGATTGATTATTATGATATTTGATGTGCTTTGGTGGATTATTCCCGCGTACTTATTAAATCTTGCTGCAGAACGATTTTTATGGACACCACTTGAGGAACGTAGTGGGCGATCAATTCCTAAAAATGCGCGAAGATTTGTTGCAGCGGTAATTTACATTCTGGCTATCTTTGGCATTGTCGCATTTGTTTTCAACCAAAAACTAACAAGCCTGTTAGCAACTTCTGGTATGTTTGCAATGATCGTCGGCTTAGCCATACAGGTGAACATATCCAATGTTTTTGCAGGGATTGCGATCAATCTTGATCGCCCCTTTAGAACTGGCGATTGGGTGATTATAGGCAAATTTGAAGAAGGTATTGTAACAGATATTACATGGCGGGCGACACGATTACGCACGAGAAATGGCTGCATTTTAAGTATTCCAAACAGTGAAGCTTCTGAAACAGCCATCCACAACTTTAGCTATCCAGATGATTCCTACTGGCAGTACTTTACTGTTTATGTAGATCCCAGACATCCGCCGAATCGAGTGAAAAAGATTTTATTGGATGCGGCATTATCAGTCAATGCTGTGTTGCGTGACCCGCCGCCATCAACACGATATTTGGGGTTGAACGAATCCATGACCTCTCTCAGTAAACCCTGGGCTGCAAATTATTTGATATCAGTTTGTGTGAGAGATTATGGTAAAAAATTTCTTCACAATGAATCTGTCTGGGAGCGGGTGTATGAACATCTGAACAACCAGGGAATTGAACCTATATTGGAACGAAAGGAAATTCAAATTCAACAAAAGACACCCATTTCTTATCCTGAACCATTCTCACATGATGCTGCAGATATATTGATCAAGCTGGATATTTTCCAGCCGATCATTTTTGAAGCCCGGTCATATATCAGTCATCGTATCAAAAAACATGAATTAAAAGCAAATGAAACCATTACTCATGAAGGAAAACCATTGACATCATTATTTGTTGTTGTTGAAGGTGTTGTCGGATTATGGTGCGCGAATGAAGATGGTGAATTGGTCGAATTGGATCGTATTGGCGTTGGTAACTATTTTGGAGAAATGAGTCTGTATACTGGTGAATACGCATATTACACCAGTATTACAGCTTCAAATAGTATTATTTATGAAATCGACAAAATAGACATGTCGCCTTTTGTTGTTGATCGTCCTGAATATTGGGAATATCTTGCAATAATATTGACTGAGCGCTATATCAATCGTGAAAGTAAAAAAGACATCCACTTTGCGGACAAGGTAGATAAAACGATATTAACAGAAGAAATTGCTATATCTATTCAACAATTTTATCAGAATACTGAATCAGAAATGAAAGATCCTCATACTGAAAGTGATGAAGAAAAGTGTGAGGAATACCCATTTTCTGAGTATGACCAAAGAGATATATGAAAGGAAAATACACCTTAA
>Ga0272440_1001083_pt1 | contig 22627 bp, 13 predicted proteins | sample SSMMMBAug17_FD_192440 | JGI IMG/M metagenome (GOLD analysis project Ga0272440, IMG submission 192440) | Marine sediment archaeal communities from Little Sippewissett salt marsh, Falmouth, MA, United States - SSM-MMB-Aug17 | ecosystem: Environmental > Aquatic > Marine > Wetlands > Sediment ...
CTTACATAAAAAGTGAAAAAAAAATTACAAAAATAAAAAAAATAATTTTCTAGCACACACTAATAGACCTATCTATTTAAAATTAATCGCTTTTCCGAATTTATGCATATACTTGTAGACTTATCCGTATCTAACATCACCTTTATCCTTTGCTGATGCAGTATAGCCATATGAAAATGTTGCAATTGATCCTAATGCTGTCTTTGTGAATTGTTTAGTCATTACTCACCTCAAAACATTTATGTTTTTTCATCGCCGAATCTCCTTAACCTTCTCAGCCATCTTCCCCCTAACCTCAGCCAACTCTTTTTCCAAAGCCTCAATTTCCAACTGAACCGCATCAATATCAATTTCCTCTTCCTCCTCAAAAGTATCCACATATCTTGGAATATTGAGATTAAAATCATTATCCTTAATCTCGTCAAACGCTGCGACATGAGCATATTTTTCAATGTCAACTCTGCCTGCATAAGCTTTCATAATTTTGGCAAGATGTTCGTCAGATAGGGTATTCTGTTTTTTATTGGAAACAAACTCCCGACTGGCATCAATAAAATAAACATTTTTAACAGCTTCATTCTCGCCACCTTTTTCACGACTTCTATCAAACACCAGAATTGCCACAGGAATATTGGTTGTTGGAAATAAATTACCCGGCAGTCCAATGACTGCATCCAGAAGATTTTCCTCAATCATTTTTTGTCGAATACGTCCCTCAGCAGCACCTCTGAATAAAACACCATGTGGAACAACAACAGCGACACGCCCTTTTTTGTCAAGGGCTATTTCGACCATATGACTGATAAATGCAAGGTCTCCTTTACTTTTGGGGGGTATACCTCGCCAAAACCGATTAAATTGATCACTGTCAGCATTTTCAGCCCCCCATTTATCAAGAGAAAAGGGGGGATTGGCAACCACACAATTAAACCGCATGAGTCGGTCATTTTCTACCAGAAGCGGACTGTTTAAGGTATCACACCATTCAATACGCGCACTGTCAAAGCTGTGCAAAAACATATTCATTCGGCACAGTGCCCATGTGCTTCCATTGGATTCCTGTCCAAACAGGGCAAAATTTCGATCATTAATTTCTTTTGCCGATTGAATCAGCAGACCACCTGACCCGCACGCTGGATCACAAATACGATCTCCAGGTTTTGGATGAACCAGCTTTGCAATCAGTTCTGTAACTTTGAGTGGGGTAAAAAATTCACCGGCTTTTTTACCGGAATCAGATGCAAATCGTTCAATCAGATAAATATACGTGTTGCCAATAACATCTTCAGATACCCGGCTGGGTCTCATGTCCAATTGGGGTTTGTAAAAATCTTCAAGCAACTGTTTGAGTCTTCTGTTTCTGTCTTTTGTTTTTCCAAGATTGGCTTCACTATTGAAATCAATGTTACGAAATACACCTTCAAGCTTGGTTTTGTTGGAAACTTCAATATGATCCAGAACAATATTGATTAATTCACCAATATTGGGCGCACTTCGTCTTTCATATAAACTATAATAGGTTGCGGAAAACTTATCAGCGACCGTTTTATTTCCTGATTTTTCATTGGTTTCAGTGAACGTGATCATGGGTAAAACAAATCGTTCTCTGTTCAATTTTCGGCGAATTCTTTCGTCATCGTCACCATATTGCTTTTGATAGGTTTCATAATGATCTTGCCATACATCTGAAATGTATTTTAAAAATAACATCACAAGAATGTAATCTTTATATTGTGCAGGATCAACAACGCCTCTGAATGTATCACAGGCAGCCCATGCCGCATTATTAATGTCTTTTTGATCAATTTTTTGTTGACTCATTCTTTATTTTTCCTTTGTCATATCCATTAAAAGTGTTGATATGTATTGATGACGTTTTTGTATTATTTGATTCATCAGCTCTGTCTCCACATATGATAATTGGGCAAGTTCAATAATATTGCGTTGCCTTTGAATATCTGGCACATTGATCTCCAAATCTTCAACAGTCTTTTTGGAAATCATTTTATGAACAGTTCCTTTTGATCTTTTGGTAAAAAATTGTTGTGCATTATTCTGGTTAATATACCAGTTTAAATATTCTGGAAGAATTTGATGTTGTTTGTTGATTCTTATTCTAAGTAAGGGCGCAGCAACAACAGCCAATCCCAAATTTTTCAGCAGAATTGCTGACGTTGACACAAGCCCTCTTGATCTGAAAATCAAATCACCCTTTTGAACCAGATGATGTTTTTTTAATTTTGCTTGTGCCATTTGGATTTTAACAATATTGTCACAACTCACTGTATTATCTTTGTCCAAATCTTTCATTTGGATAACAGAAAAATTACCTTTTGTTTCAATGTCAAGTCGTTCACGAAATGAATATCCCATTTGGACTTTTGCAATATGTTTTATTTTAATTTTCATACACGATTGTTTTATTGTATTGTTAAAAATCTAATTTTGTTTTTAATCTATATGTGTATATTTATCATACTTGTCAAGTATAAAATGCAAAAATAATGTTTCTGTATATAATAATGAAAATGTTATTTAATAGTTGATATCTGTTGACATATTCTGTTAATCTTGCAAATAACTTAAATTCGTAAAGTTTAAAGAATATGGCATGAGCAACGAAGGAATCAAAATGCATATCTCACGAATAATCTTTAAAAATTGGAAAGATTTCAAATGGGTTGATGTAAACTTAAAACTTAACTAAGCGTATGTTTATTGTCGGTCCAAATGCTTCAGGCAAATCCAACTTGATTGATGTTTTTCGTTTTCTTTATGACATTGTAAAGCAAGGAGGTGGGCTAAAAAGTGCCATACAAACACTGATGACACTATAAGAGCATATCGATTAAATGTCATTGAAAAAGCGTTGTGTCAGGCGATTCCACAATTATCAAAATTGTCATTGAACAAAAATGGCAATGGCAAACCTCATATTGAAGCCTTTTTTCATCATTGGAAAGCTGGCAAGCATCAGGAAAATCAATTTTCAGATGGGCACACTACGTCTCATTGGCTTGTTGTGGATTCTACTTGAAAACCATTCTCTCATGCTTTTTGAAGGGCCAGAACTGTCTTTAAATGCATCCATTATACGAGAATTGCCTTCGTTAATGTATCGATTACAAGCAGAACAAAATCAAATTTTGATGAGTACGCACAGTTATGAATTACTGTCAGATGAAGGTATCAATGCCGATGAAGTTTTATTTTTAATTCCAGATAGTCTTGGAACTGAAATAAAATTAGCCGCATCAATTCCTGAAATCAATCTAATGTTAGAAGAAAATATGTGTATTGCTGATGCAGTGCTTCCATATACAAATCCAAAGGATATGATACAATGGCGTTTTATTTAAGTATTCCTAAAAGAATAGTTCCAATTGCATGTCCAGGCTATCATTATCATCACCATCTACCATATCATACATTATCTGAAAACGTGAATATGGTGAAAAATTCCAGTTTAGCCCTGCGGTAATGATTTCCATATAATAATTGGCTGGTGGTTTTAAGATATCAGTTTTTCGATCTCTCATTCTTTTTTCAAAATAGTTATACCTGGAAACAAGCTGAACATTAATTTTTGGAATCATGTATGATGCATGCACATACCAGCTACAAAGATTACCTTTTAATCCTTTTTTCGCACCATTATTCACTGGATTCACATGAAGGTGATATATTTCCCCCTGAAAATGAAAGCCCATATATTTAAAATCTGCACCAAAAATACCGGCATTGGCATCAGGCATATACTCTGTTGCAGGGACATGCCTTCCGCAAACCTTTACTGTAAAATGTTTTTTCCAGGGAATGAAAACAATTTTTCCCCCGGCACTCAGCTTTGACTCTGGTTCATTTGTTCCACCGGTAATACCGCCAACACTGTCATCAATGCCGATTCCAACCTTCATAAACGTAAATGGTGTCATTTTTAACTGTAATCCGCGCACATATTTTCCAAACTGCCCAACACTTGTGGAATAATTAATGGTTTCCAATTTATTGACAGGTGTATTTAATTCATAGCTTGAGCCTCTGGCCATTTGACCAACACGTAAAGTAAATTTTTTAAAGTATTTTAAATCAACATATGCCTGAACCAAACGACTGTCTGATCCTAAATCTTTTTGCGCATACCGTGCACCTGCAGCAATACGTGTTTCATTAGGAATCATCTGTTTATAAACATCACCATTTACACTTGTTGATACCGCTTTGCTATCCAGAATTTTCATTCTTGCATCAGGTCGTGCTGCCCATATGGTATCGTTTGATAAATTGGCACCCAATTCGAATTCAGTAAAAAAAGAAACATTTTCATTCAATTTTCCGCCAAGATTCATTCGAAATCGGTGAATATCAATATCTTCATCCAGTTGATCAATTTCACTTTTGGTGACAATTGTCTGAAGTGTACCTGACAAATTTATCTTTAACGGGTTATTCATATTCAACTGATTCAGTTCAACAGCATGTACTGATGATACCAGTAAAAAGAAGATCAATACGTAAGCATAATAAATTGTTCTTTGAGTCATTTGTAAATGTTTTCCTTTCATAATATGTTTATCTGGACGTATGTACAAGTACGTGAAAAACTAAATGAATTCATATCTTTTTTTTTGAATCAGAATTTACAGAATGAATAGAATTAAGAAAATATTAGAGTTTTTATATCTCAATTCTTAATTCTGTATATTCATAAGATTCTGCAAATTCTGATTCTAAAAAAAGGGATAAAAATTTTTTGATTATTCCCCTAACTTGTACATACGCCTGTTTATCTCAAACATAAAAAATAAGTAATCACCCTAAAATCCATGACTATCCATAATTTGCACCATCTCACCTGATGCTTTTAATGCTGCGAGTCCTTTATTAAAATCCTGTACTATTTTATTCATACCTTTTATTGCTCTGGAAAAGCAAATGAAAAGTTTCTTTTCTTCCATAGCCGGATACATAAATTCCAGGTCATCCATGTAGTGCGGATATTTGCGATGCATGATATATCGAGCAACATATTTATCAATAAAGGCTAAATCAATTCGAGACCGGTACAGCTTTTTCAAATTGGTTTCGTCATCCTTAACAATATCTTTGATTAAATAATTGGCCGCATCAAATTCTTTTGTATATACATAGCCGCGAACAATACCAAAACGATATTGTTTTAATGCCTGAAGTACTTTATCGGGTTCTTTTACAGGATCAGTAATAAATGAAATATTACTTCCCCGACGTTTGTAAAAACCAAGACTACCATTCGCATACGAATCAGAAATAATGTATTTTTTATTTCTTTCATCGCTATAGTAGGCAGGGTAGATGCCATGAACGTTTCCACGTTCAGTCATGATCATTCCACGGGCCCAGGGATAAAAAATAAGTTCAACAGTATATCCCATTTTTTCAAAAGCTTTTCGAATGATTTCTGATGTAAAACCATTATTTTTCAGTTGCTTACTTACATAAGGCTCCCATTTCAGAGTGGCCAGCGTCACTTTTTTGTCTATCGCGTAAGCAGAAACAGAAAATAATAAACTGATAAGTAATATGGACAATTTACACTTCACAAAATTCTCCTTTTATATTTTTGAAATAAATTCTTGAATGGCATTCAGCTTAAGCTGATTGGCCAGTTTGGAAATATGTTTACCAAATGCCATATATTCTGGCTGATTTTTCATAAATGATTCAGCCCAATCCTGAATCCCCATAATATCACCTTCATTGGTCATATCTTCCAGTTGCTTCAAGACTGTTTCAGGCGGAAAAACAATGTCTTCACATGATGGTTCTTCTGCTGCTTGTTCAGTTGCATAGGTCCATTGAATGGAAAGATATTTTGCCAGAAGATCCAGCAAATCAGCACAGGCGATGGGCTTTCCAATAAAATCATTGCAGCCGGATGCTATACTTAATTGGCGAACTACTTCACTTTCTGTGGCAGAGCAGGCAATTACTGGTATTGTTTTGCCCCATTCGGTTTTTCGAATGGATTGGGTGGCCTGATAACCATCCATACAGGGCAGAACCAGATCCATAATAACCAGATGCGGATGCCACTCCAAAACAGCCTGAATACTTTCATTCCCATCTCTTGCTTTGCAAACTAAAAATCCATAAGATTTCAACATATCATCCAACACAGTCAAATTGTCTTCAGCATCGTCAACAATCAAAATACGTTTTTTTTCACCATTGTACCCTGTTCGATGTTTCTTTTCCCGGGGCATTTCCAATACATCTTGCGATTCTTTTAATTTAATTCTAAACCAGAATACGCTTCCAACATTTAATTGACTTTCAACATGTATCTGCCCGCCCATCATTTGAATGAGTTGCTGACTGATTGACAGGCCAAGTCCTGTGCCTTCAGTAACAATTCTTCTATTATTTATTTGTTGAAAAGGCTTGAAAATATTATTGAGTTCTTTCTGATCAATACCAATACCTGTATCTTCAACCTGACATTCAAAAATTGAATTAACATATTTAACCTTTAACACAACCCAACCCTGTTGGGAATATTTAACTGCATTATTCAATAAATTCATTAACACCTGTCGAAGACATTTGACATCACCAATCACACTTTTGGGAAGATGAGACAGCGGTTGATAATCAAATTCCAGTTGCTTTTTCCTGGCATTTAATTCTGATAATTCAGCAATATTTTGAAGAAAATGAGGGAGCGAAAATGGGGCGGGATTCAGTGTGAGACGCTTGCTTTCGATTTTTGACAGATCCAGAATATCATTGATCATCAAAAGCAAATGCTCGGCGCATGAATGAATAATTGAATATGCCCTTTTTTGCAATTCTGAAGAATTTTTCTCTCGTTTCAAAATCTGTGTATAGCCAAGTATGCCATTAAGCGGGGTTCTTAGTTCATGACTCATTTTTGCGAGAAATTCGGTTTTGGCCTGATTGGCATGCTCTGCTGTTTCTTTTGCGCGTTGCAGTTCGATCTGTGTTTCCAGGAGAGAAGATTCAATTTTTTTTCTTTCATTGATTTCATTACTCAAGGCCTCGTTCTTTTTCAATAAATCTGCATTAGTCTGTTTAAGATTGGCATGCAGGCAAACTTTGTTGATTGCATTTTCAATTGATAAGTTTATGATATTCATGTCAATTGGTTTGTGAAGGTAATCTGCGCCCCCCTGTTTAAGAAATTCAATGGCTTTGTCAATATTATCATACCCGGTGATGCCAATAAATATAATATCAGTGTGCTTTTCCAACACTTTTTTCATCAGTGTGACACCATCCATCGCTGGCATACAAATGTCGGTGATAACGATATCGTGAACTTCTTTATCAATAAGTTCCAATGCGGATTCACCAGAATTGGCAATTTGAACGTTGGGATAGTTTTGCTTAAGAATATTTTGAAAAATCTTGACATACTCTGGTTCATCATCAACCAACAGAATTTTTATTTTATTTTTATCATACTTTTTTTGTTGCATGATTACCTCATTTTATTGGAGAATTGAACTTATTCAACTGTAAACACATATCAGTCTATTCGTTTCTAAGAATGATATTGGATATCAATGCTTTTTCTGTCCATTTCTCCAATAACTTTTCTATTATTTGCGGCATGCCATGACTAAACGAATCAGAATGAACAAACACGGCAATTTTTCCAGCGAGATGATCTCCCGGCAGTTTTGTTATGTCTAGTTCAAAAAAGCCATTTTCATCAACAGGCACAGATTCTTTAAAATGCCATTGATTATTTATATACAGGTATGCAGTAATATATAATGAAGATATACCTGTCAAAACCTCAGTGATATGACCTTTGAGATTTTTGACTCGGTTACCCAATTCAGGAATGATATCATAATGAATTACAGCAGAACGTTTTGGTAATACGCTATTGACAACAGACGGCATATGTGAAAAGTTCCCATTTACTTGAATCCGTTCTAAATTTTCTGTTCTATTACTTTTATGTTGTAAATGTGTATCACGACCAAATGCATGGTCAGTTATCTCTAAATTATTCCCGGATGCCATTGTAAAAACAGAGTAGATATACGCCGCACCAGATTGAGAACCTTTGATATCCTGACCATAAGCACCAATCAGTGCATCACCTGTATCAGAAATACTCACTGAAGCTCCAAACCGGTCACCCGGATGACCATCTGATGCACTGATATACACACAGTCTTTCCAGACTCCCTCAACCAGTTGAAACACATATGCCCCACCGGCAAGTCGGCCCTTACTGGCGTCTCCATATGCTCCAACAATAACATAATTGCCTGCAATCGCGACCGAAGCACCAAAATAATCATATCCCTTTGCAGACCAGGGATACAAACTTTTTATTTCAATCCACATATCATTCTTTTTTTCAAACACATAAGCAGCACCTGTGTTGCTTCCTTTGATATCCACGTTATACGCGCCCATAACTGCATATTTGTCTGAGATATCCACACTAAATCCAGCATAATCATTTATTTTTGCGGCATCAGGAATCAGTCTATGCATAAATTTCCACTGATTCCCCTTTTTCTCAAAAATATAAGCTGCTCCAGCACAAGTGCCCCGTGTATCATCACCATACGCGCCGACGATGATAATATTTTCTGATATTGCTGTTGAATATCCATAATAATCATAGCTATCCAGGTTGTCAGGCAATAATTTGCAAGTTTCTCGCCAGCTATCGTTTTGTTTTTCAAATACATATGCGGCACCGGAATCACTGCCAAAACTATCGGCTTTATATGCGCCTACAACCATTTTATCATTATAAATCCCCACTGAATGGCCAAAATAATCACTTTTTGATCCATCAGATGCGAATAATTTTGCGGTTTCTATCCATTGATCGTTATTTTTTTCAAAAACATAGGTTGCTCCGGCTGAAGATTCTTTATTGTCTACATTATAAGCACCAACAGCCAGTTGAATATCGTGGATTGAAACTGAAGCACCAAAGTAATTCCGTCGTTCACTGTCATGGGCAACCAGTTTTTGCGTCATTTGCCAGTTCAAATCTTTGTATGCGTATATATAAACAGCACCTGAGTCTGATTTATTCCCATCATGTTTATAAGCCCCAATAGCTGCATGATACTTACATATATCTGTAGAATAACCAAAATAATCATAGCGGTAACCATCAGATGGCGAAAGCCTGGTTTCAATTTTTTCGCTTTTTTGATGAATCTCAATTGTTTGAACAGCATCAGGAACATTTTTGATCCGAACAGACAGATGACCCATTCGGATATGCCCCTCATTCACTTGATAGGCCACTTTAATCATACCAGTATCAATCCCCTCGTGACCCTCTTGAATGCTTAACCAATCTGAATTTACACTTGCAATCCATTGCATCTGGCCAGTTCCTGCATTACTGACCATAAATTCTGCGATGCCGGCTATATAAGGTACAATGATATGGTCAGGGGAAACATGCAATACTGGTTTTGAATCATTATCCTCAACGGTAACAGAAATGCTCGCTGGAAAATAATTCTGTGCACGGGCTTCAATAATAACTGTTTGCCTGCCATCCTCAGCAGGATCGTCCACAACCTGAATATCAAATCGCACGTGATTCTGTCCGGAAGGTAAAATAACATGTTGTGGGACAATAATTTCAGTGAAATCTGATGATGACAGATAGATGAACAAGTCATTATCCAATGCTTGTTGAATAGATACCATGCCCGCCTGGATCAATTTGCCATCACCTTCCTTTAACGTTTGCGGCATATGGATGCTGAATGATTTTTGTGGAGGAGATTCTCTAATCGCGCCTTGTGCTACCAGTGCAAATGGTTGTGGGCCATAGGGAACATTATAACCCGATATATCAATCTGATATCCCCCGCGCTGGGGATTTCTTAAATGAATGCTGACACTGTTGTTCACACGATCATAATCTGTAGAATGGTTTTGTTGACGAACATGGGCACGAATATAATAAGCTTCTCCTGAAGTAACCCATTGACTGCCATTTTTTGTCATCCCTCTGTTTGAATCTGAAAAAATATCTGTAGAAACCTGAATGTCCGGGCTGTTTTTCTCGATGGCGACCAGGAATTCTTCACATTGGAATTCGATATGATTCATGGGTAATGTGGTCCATCCTGATGGCAGAAATCGATATTTTTTTTCATAGCGTAATGTTTCGGGAAGCTTATTCTTATCCGAAATATCATATACCCGAATCCAGATATCATCCTGAACAGCATCTGCATTGGCAAGAGATATTGAAACGGCATCTAAAAATGCCGGCTTGTTTTCCAGTGAAAAACGCATGCCACAAATCGGTTTATCGGAGATAAACATTGGAAATCCATAATCATATTGTATGCTTTGCACAACACTTTGATTCATTGCATTGTCTGGATAATGAATTTGATCATCCGGTCCCACAACATGCAAATCCAAGTCATTGACCAGGCCGCCTTGGGACATCGGACTTCCTGGATAATCTGTCCAGACAAGATTGATTTTTATTGGATATTGGCTATCAAGGTTCTCAAAATAATAGGTGACCGTTTCATCTGTATTCAATTGTGCGTCATATTTATAAATAAAGGACAAGGGTGACGTTGGATATACACCATTTTCCAGATTAAGCAGTCCCCATCCATTGACATTATTGGGGCAGATATCTGGTATTTCCTGATATTGATCATTCCCATATTGACCGGTTCCCATGCTGTTGGCAGCATTGAGAAGTGCGGCTTTAATTAAAGCAGATGGCGGATTTACAATGCCAATTTTTTCAAGATATTCTCGCATCAATACGGCTGTACCAGCAACAATGGGAGTTGCCATACTGGTTCCTCCCATATATAAATAATTATTGTTTGAACAAACTCCCCATCCATTCATGCTTGCTTTTGAAGAACGTGCTGAAATAATATTTGTTGCCGGTGCAACAATATCAGGCTTAAAACGACCATCAAGGGTTGGGCCTCGTGAGCTGAATGCAGCCATTCCATTCTGGTTATTTGCCAAATGATCTGAAGCGATAGGGTCTTTCGCATAAAGCCTGGACCAGCATTCGCCATATGCGCAAGTGTAGCCTTCATCAGGTCTGACATTTTCTGAACCGCCAACAGTCAGGCAATTTTTTGATGAAGCCGGAGAACAAATAGAAAATGGATCTATACGACCATCATGATCCATATCTACGCCACTGTTTCCTGCGGCAAACACAATCAAAAAATCTTTATTTTCCCACATGTATTGATCGACATCAGCAGATTCACTGGAATATGTACTGGCTGATGCCGCACCCCATGAATTACTATGAATTCTGGCATCTGCAAAATAGGCCTGCTCAAATATTTTGTTCAGGTCAAGTATCAGACCAAGCAGCATACCGGTATTAGAATCTTCAGCCGCCTGAAACACAAGGCGTGCTTTGGGTGCAATGCCAGCATACGAAGATTGCGGAAAATAATTCATACTCGGATGACTTCCAGACATAAATCCATTTCCCATAATTGTCCCTGCCACATGCGTACCATGACCGGAAAAAATGTCGTCAGGCGTATCATTAAAATAGCTTTGCGTGAGGTTGAATAATTCATTCACACGAGACAGACCATTGCCATCTTCGAAATCATCATGAAGAGATTCAGGTTTCTTTTTTCCCTGATCCAGTCCGGTATCACACACCCCGACAATCTGGCCTTCACCATAGAGTGCAAAACGATTCCGAACCTGTGAAACATGGACAATGCCCGATGCTACGTTGTTCAACAATTGCCAGCGCGGCATGGTAGAAATCCATTTTATGCCCTGGATTTGTGCCAGTTCAGGAATTTTTTTTAAATCTGTTTCGATCTGAAAACTGGTTTGCCATTTGGTTTGATAGCTTTTTGTAATTGTCGCAAACCCTGAAAGTGTTTTGCGGACATCTTTTGGGTTTACATCTGGGAATAAGTTAATCCGAAGATTTATTTTTTGCTGAGTTGAAACATGAGGCGAAACTGTCGCTACCCTGGCGGATAATCGGGGAGAAATTTTTAATTCCGGGCGATAAGGGCCAATCCATCGAACTCTGGGATTATTTATCACTTTCTGGCTCAAGGATTTCGGCATTTGGACTATAAATGCAAAATTTGGGATATAATCATAAATACGTATTTGCATTGATGCCATCATGTTGTGATCTTGTTGTTTGATTGGGCCATTGAATTGAATGATGAAATATTGTTGAGCTTGCTTTGTTTTAACAGCACTAGCGAATATAGCGGATGATTTGGGCTGGGATTGTGAGGGGTCATAGGAATGGTTGTTCAGATGGAGGAGAACTGTTTGATTGGTGGCTGGATTTTTTGCGTTTGCTGATGTGACCATCAATATAAGAATAATAGAAAAAAATATCTGTGCAAAACAAGTCTTGTAAAAAAAAAATATATGTTTCATAAAATATAGTCCTTTTACATGAGTTATTCTATTCTTTAGAACCAGGATTACGCTGAAAAAGATGAATAAATGGGGTTGTTATCTTTCGTACATTCCTAAGAAACTTTTTTGGCATACCACTGCGTATGTTCTCTGGAAAAAGCATTCTCGGAATTAACGACATAATTGGAAAATTTATCATCATCTGTCACAGACGTCGCTTCCGAAATAATGAGTGCAATTTCATGGGCAGTGTGGGCGTATACAACACTTAGTTCATTATACTTTTTGGCTTGGAGCCATACCAGGACTGCACTTGCAATCGTCGAAATGACTTCTATTGGAAATTGATATGTATAAGCTTTAATTCTAAGTAAGAGTAAAAAAATTGCTAATGCATGAAGGATAATTGAAAACCAGAACCATTTTTCTCCATTTTTTTTATTTATTTGTGATTTATTTGAATACCATTTTTGTTGATCTTCAATACGTTTTTTCAAATAGAATTCTTTACGCTTTTCAAAATTCAAGCCTCTAATTTGAGACATTCGTTCTGTTATTGCGACTTTTGTGTCATTATCAACAGGAATGACTGAAGATAAATTACAATTCTGAGATAAAATATCTTTGAGATATTGAATAAAGACTTGTTCACTGTTATCTTCCTGATAAGGTTTAGCGCGCATCATCAATCTCCAGGAAGTTGTTTTTACTGATTCCGCAAGTGCCCTGGCATTATACCATGTTTCGTCTGGTTTATCTATTTTCATAGCAACCAGTAAAAATAAAGTGACAAGGAATAATACAGCAGAAGCTATCGCTCCAAATTGATAGTCTGGCCATTGAAATGCAACAAGAGCCGCTAAAATCAAAATAATTAAATAGGAACGTAGATACAGAAAAAATTTATTTTGAGCGGTTATTGATGCTTCATCTGCTGCTACAAACAAAGCGGGATAGTCTTTTTCTTCCATTAAATCCATCATATTTTATAGTCCTTAATAGTGGGGAAGTTATTTTTATGAATATTCCTTAACTTAGGGATGCTCTAAAAATAACTTCCCCATTTAATATAATGAATTCCTTTTTTACTGGATGACGCTGAAAAAATGAATAAGATGAAATACAACACTTTTCATTCTTCTTTTTCATCTTTTTCAGCGTAATCCAGGTTCTAAATGAATAGAATGGACTCTTTCTGAAATTGAGGAATTTATTATTTAAGCATTCTTTATCCATACGCCAGTGGTAAACGAATATTGATAATTGACAACCCCCCCTACAGAATGTAATATAAATTCAGTATTTATCAAAGACATTGAGTGATGTCAAATAGTATGTTTATGTCAAATTCCCTGTAATATTATTTTTTTATTCAATCATATTCAGCCATATAATCCAAAATATATATATTTTAGATTTTATTTTTATTAACTTAAATATCAAAATTTGACGATACATCATTGAACAATACAAACCTGCAATGGGGCGTATGAATAAGTTAGGGAAATTAAAGTTATGCCTTTTTATTAGATAGAATCAGAATTTACAGAATTAAGAATAGAGATTTTTATATCACAACTCTAATATTTCTTTATTCTGAAAATTCTATTATTTCTGCAAATTCTGATTCTAAAAAAAGACAGGAATTCATTTATTTTTATTTTCTCCTAACTTGTATATATGCCCCCTGCAATGTGCGGCCCGTTTTAAAATTTTAACCCATCAAACCCTGGAGTAAGCTTATGACACCACCAACCAGAAATATAGTAAAATCTATACGTCAAATTCAAAGACACATTCATTATGTCAGAAAAGGGACACAAAATGTGCTGACACTTCTATGGGAGGGGAGATTCAGTGTGCCATACCATGCACCATTCATGGTTGTTCATGAAGAACCTGTATTTAAATTACGTCGGTATCTGGATCATGGCGATGTGCAGCAGAAAGATGACAAACCCGCTATCCTTTTAATTCCGCCCCTGATGTTGGCATCAGAAATTTATGATATGTCGCCAGAATTAAGTGCGGTCAGTTTTCTCAAAGCTCAGGGGGCGGATGTCTGGTTGATTGATTTTGGCGCGCCTGAAACTGAAAAAGATGGCATGAAAAGAACCCTGGATGATCATATTATTGCTGTCAGTCACGCAATTGATCATATACGCGGTTTTATCAATAAGGATATTCATCTGGCCGGTTATTCCCAGGGCGGTATTTTTGCCTATCTGACTGCGGCATATCGCAACAATGAAGGTTTGTCATCAGTGATCGCATTTGGCAGTCCGGTGGATATTCATCGGAACCTGCCCAATATCAGAAATGATGTTGCACAGCATATCATTCAGAAAAGCAGCTATTTATTAACCGTTCCCATTCGATTCTTAAATGGCATTTCCGGCGCATTGTCCAGTACTGGATTTAAATTACTGAGTGCCCAAAAAGAAATAAAAAATCTATTTGAGTTTTTTACCATTCTGGATGATCGCGATGCCCTGAAACGCCGTGAAATTCAACGTCGATTTTTGGGTGGTGAAGGCTTTGTTGCCTGGCCCGGCCCAGCCATGCGTCGGTTTGTGGATGATTTAATTGTAAATAACCGGATGTTTGCTGGCGGCCTTGTGATAAACAACCACGCTACCAGCCTTTCTGATATCAAAATTCCCATTTTATATTTTGTAGGTTCCAGAGATACCTTTGGTCGTCCGGCATCAGTGCGGGCAATTAATAAAGCAGCAGTGCAATCAAACATTCATGAAATGGAACTGAATGCTGGCCATTTTGGCCTGGTTGTTGGCACCAAATCACTCAATATTACCTGGCCCGTTGTGTTTCAGTGGATATCTTTTCTTGATCAAGGTGGAAATCCGGATACCTTTGTTCCTGTCAAAACTGACAATCGTTTGATTAATCTGACCTTTGAACAAAATAACATTACCCCTTTGTATGATCTGGCAACCAGTTTAATAGATATTGTCTGGAGCCGCATTGGAAATGTCTGGCTTGAATTTGCTGAAATGATTGATGTTTTACGATGGCAATTGCCACGTCTTGCAAAAATCTGGCAGTTAAAAGACAATGCAGGGGCAATGAGTATCGCCCAGGCACTGTCAGAACAGGCGCGAATATTGCCAAAATCTGTCTTTTTATTATGGGAAGGTCGGTCTTATACTTATGAACGTTTTGAGAATCAGGTAAATCAGTTATTCACCGCCCTGGTACAATCTGAATTCACCCCGGGTATGCATGTTGGTGTTTATATGGACAACCATCCCAATTTTCTAATCACTGTTGTCGCACTGAACAGGCTGGGTGCTGTTGCAGTACTTTTTAATAAAGACTTGATAGGACAATCTCTGAATCAGGCACTGATGGTCTCAAAAGTTGAAAAGCTTATCATTGATACAGGTCATGTCAAGGTGATTGATGACAGTATTGACGTGGATGTAACCTGTATTTATGGTGATTTGAATGTCCCTGTGCCGGCACATATGGTGCATTTGGATCGTTACATACAAACAGATATGGAACTTTTTGAATCTCCCTATCCACTCAACCCTGGATTTGCAGATGATACCGCCATGCTCATATTTACATCAGGAACAACCGGACTTCCAAAACCAGTCAAAATTACAAACCGCAGATGGTGTCTGGCATCTCTGGCTTCTGCAGCAGGTGGCAATTTTAAACCCAGAGATACCATTTACTGCTGTCTGCCATTCTATCATGCCTCGGCGATGCTGATATTTGTTGGTGGTGCCATTATAGGGGGATCACGACTGGCAATTTCTCCCCGCTTCTCTGCCAGTACTTTTTGGAATGACATCCGAAAATATGGTGTGACTGTTGTGGGATATATTGGTGAAATGTGTCGTTACCTGACCAGTTTGCCGGAAGATGAGAAAGATCATCAACATTCTGTTCGATTGTTTATGGGAAATGGCATGCAAAAAAATGTCTGGGAAACTGTTTTAAAGCGTTTTAAACCATCGCAGGTAATAGAATTTTATGCCTCAACTGAAGGCAATATGATTCTGGCCAATCTGAATGGAAAAAAAGTCGGTTCTGTTGGACGTCCGGTATATGATCCCAAACGAATTGTTCTGGTTCAATATGATACTGTCAATGGAACAATTGTTAGAGATCGTAATGGAAAAGTGATTCCATGTAAAACAAATGAAACAGGCATTTTAATCGCAAGAATCGATAAATCTCATCCTGTTGGGTACTTTGATGGCTATCTGGATGAAAATGAAACAAAGCGCACAATTATTAACAATGTTTTTTCACCCGGTGATGCCTGGTTTGTGTCAGGCGATTTGCTTCAAAGAGACAAGGATGGTGATTACTGGTATATTGACCGAATTGGCGATACATTTCGATGGAAAAGCGAAAACATCTCTGCAAGTCTTGTAGAAAATGTTTTGTTAGCTGTTCCATTTGTTGAGAATGGGGCAGTCTATGGTGTCAAGCTGCCAAATCGAGAAGGTCGAATTGGTGTGGCTGCATTGGAAATAAAGCATGGGTCATTATTTGATGGACAAACTTTATTTGATCATGTGTGCAAACACCTTTCAAAGGCATCGCGTCCGCGTGTGATTCGAATCGTGTCTAAATTACATACAACTGAAACCATGAAAGTCATCAAGTATCATTTGCAAAAACAAGGCATTAATCCCATGGAAATAAAAGACTCTTTGTATCGTTATGCAGAATCGTCAAATAATTATGTGCCACTAACCTTATGGGATTATCCACATTCTCTGGATTGATTCAATGTATGAAAAATTAATTCTATTTCAGATGATAAATGTCCTGCTGTCATAAAATAGCAATTCGTATTCTGTAAATGTTTGCTGATATTCAACAATGTACGCATCGGATTATCATTTTGTGATGGTCTCAGACTGGATTCAAACATTTTCATGTCCGAGAGAATTTCAACCGCCGCCTGATGTGCTGAGACTTTTTTAATCGTTGAAGGCGTTTCAAAGCATTTTCGGACAGGGGGGACACGGTAGATTGTCCATATATGCATTTTATATTTATTGCATACTGCCTTTATGAATCTGCTGATTTTATCAGAGACCGCATATTCAATGCGATATTCTGCATGTTCAGAATGTCTTCGTCTGCATACAATGTCTGGATATTCCATAAGTTCATGAATTAATGGATTGTCTGATGTTTTCAGACTTAAATTTAATTGTATCTCATTATCAGCAGATTCATCATCAATGAGACAAATCATTGTTGTGGGGGGAACAGGATTACATTTTTCAAGACAACATTCAATGGGAATGGCTTTTTTGGATCGAATGGCATGAGCTTTGTTTTTCTTATCAACAAGCCACAGGGCTCTCGGAAATGGATATATCATTCCAGTTTTTTTGTGAAGTGGGGCGCAATCATCAGAATAAAAATCAAAACCTTTACAGACAAGTGTTCGTACAAGAGTACTTTTTCCGATTCCCGGCGGACCTGCCAAAATTATGACATAATCGTTATTTTTCACAACACCGGCGTGGATTAAATAATAATCCTTTAATTGCGACATCATCTCTGATACCACTGCCTGAAATGCAAAATGAATGGGGGTTGGATGATTTGACAGATCAATTTGATGCTGATTGATCTTTAGTAAATTACCATGAAACTGAACCTGGATATCAACAGGTGCTTCATCAGTAACAGATTTTTTAAACAGATGATAGTCTTTATGAAATTCTTTGATAAATAGAGAGGTGTCACTATTCAGGGAGATTGTTTTGTTTAAAATGGTATAAAAATGTTGCATGATATTATCACTGTATCAGACGCTTGATGGCTCTATATAAAACAATAAATGGATGAGCAATACAATATAATGGCAATGCCCAATTGTGCCGCACGTGATAGCGATCCTTCAGATAAGAAAATTGTGGAAAAAATAACCGAAACCAATATAGAAGCTGCTCAGTGTATGACCATTGCGGATTTTTGTCACACCACACCTTCCGATAATAGGCAATCACCCTTTTTTTTCTATCAATGCGTTTTTCCGCTAACTGGTTATCTAAAATACTGGCAAGGGCGGGATCAATATTGCGGAACGTCCGATTGAGTTTTTCTGGTTTGATCCATTGATTATGAATAATATTGTAAATAAATTCTATTTGTTGTCTGTCTTGCTGTTCTAGAGCGTGAAACAATGGGCAATCAATGGATATTTGATAGTGTTTCAACCAGTGATAAATGTCAAAAAACCAATACAGCACCAGCCCTTCACATGGTGATTGAATATGGTATGCCAGATGATGACACATATACAACAAGTGATGACTGACATCCAGGCGAAACTGACTGGTCTGATCCATTGGCAAAGCATGTGCCCATAGTTCTTGCGTGATATCATTCTGGTTTGCTGCGCCTGGAAATAAATTGAAATGAACTTCAATGGTATGTCTTTTGTCATGAAAAAATGCGGGATAATGTTTGCGGTATGTCGCAATGGATTGTAATTCATGGCTTTGATGCATAGTTTTCTGATAGTAGCCCAATTGAGTCAATATTTTAGCAATGATATCAATATCTTTTGGATAACACAGGATATCTATATCAGACATGGGGCGTATGGACATATTTGAATAGATTGTGTTAATTGTTTCCGCCCCTTTGATTAAACAGAAAGGAATATTTTTTTGGGTATAATGTTCATTGAGGTCTTGAATCTGACGTTTCAAAAAAAGTGTCTGCATGGCTTGACGTTGATAATTTTCTTGAAAGATTTTCCAGTATGTTTCAGGCACGTATTTTTTTAAGTTTTGGGAGTTGATAAAATGAAATAAACTGGCTTCTACCTGCCAGTGCTTGGCCAATGAGAGAATCTCCGACCATTGCGGGTTTGTTTGAATAATTCGTTTCGCCTCATCTGCGATTTGCATATTGGGTGAAAAGTAAGCACACAGTAATAATAATTGTATTTCGGGACGATTGATCAAGGAGTTCCCTCTCTTGTAAAAGAATGGTTGTTTTGCATTATTATCATTCAAATGGGGAACTTATTTTTCGAGTATTCCTAAGCAAAATTTAGTGTTGTTAAATTAAATATCTATGGAATGCGCCCAAAATAAGTTCCCCATTTAATATATTGAATTCCCATTTTTGAACCTGGATTACGCTGAAGAAGATGAATAAGATGAATTAAAAGTGTTTGATTTCATCTTATTCATCTTCTTCAGCGTAATCCAGGTTCAAAATGAATAGAATTGACTCTTTCAGAAATGAGGAACTTATTATTTAAGTATTCTTATTCTTAATTCTGAAAATGCTAAAATTCTAAAAAATTCTGATTCTAATAATAAAGGAAGAACCATATTTCCCCTAACTTTTACATACGCCCATAATAAGGTCGTGTAGAGACGTAGCATGCTACGTCTCTACAGTACAATTATCTCAAAACGAACATTCTGAAAACAAGATCAAACAGCTTCCAACCTGACTGCACAAACCTTAAATTCAGGAATTTTTGATACAGGATCCAAAGCCGAATTGGTCAGTTTATTCGCAGCCGCCTTGCTAAAATGAAATGGAATAAAGATAACATCAGGCTTCATTGCAGAAGAAAAACGTGCTTTGGCAGTAATTTCCCCACGACGTGAGGTGACCTTAACCATTTGACCATCAGCAATACCATATTGATTTGCACTTTGCGGTGACATTTCAACAAAACATTCGGGTGCGACTGTGTTGATATCATCAGATTTCATGGTCATGGTGCCTGTATGATAATGATACAGAAGCCTTCCGGTTGTCAGGTATACCGGATATTCATCATCAATTTGTTCATCCGGTGGAATATAATCAATAGCATGAAACAAGCCCTTGCCACGTGGAAATTTGCCAACATGTAACATTGGCGTACCCGGATGATCTGTTGACGGACACGGCCAATGGAGTCCATCAAACAGGATTCGTTCATAGGTGATCCCTGCATAGGATGGCGTGACTGTTCGAATTTCTTCAAAAATAGCCTCGCTGTTTTCATATGTCATTTCAAAGCCCATGCGAGAACCAATCTGACAGGTAATCCACCAGTCGTCTTGTGCCTGCCCGGGGGGATCAATGGCTTTGCGAATGCGTTGCACCTTTCGTTCTGTATTGGTAAAAGTGCCATCTTTTTCAGCATAACAGGCTGAGGGCAATATGACATCTGCCAGTTTTGCAGTTTCTGTCATGAAAATATCCTGCACGACCAGAAAATCCAGATGCGATAGACTGGCTTCAGCATGGTTCAAATCAGGATCAGACACCATTGGATTTTCACCAATGATATACAAGGCTTTCAATTCACCACTATGGGCTTTAGGGAGCATTTGTGTAACTGTCAGTCCTGGTTTGTCGGGTAGATTTGGAACTCTCCATGCAAATTCCAGTTTTTTCCGCACAGCCTCATTGGTAACTTGTTGATATGCTGTAAACACATTGGGTAATCCACCGAGATCACAGGCACCCTGGACATTGTTTTGCCCACGAAGCGGATTTACACCACCGCCCGCAATCCCCATATTGCCACAAAGCATGGCAAGGTTAGCCAGTGATTTAACATTATCAGTACCTGAGACATGCTGTGTAATTCCCATACAATAAAGAATACTGGCTGACTTTGCACTTGCATACATTCTTGCTGCACGTGTGATATCATCCTTTGCAATGCCTGTTATTTGCGCGACATATTCAGGAGTGAACTTTTCTACTATTTGCTTGATTTCTTCAAAGCCTTCAGTTCGGGATTCAACAAACGTCTTGTCGTACAAAGATTCAGCAATGATTACGTGAATCAATCCATTTATCCATGCAACATCAGTTCCCAGATTGGGTTGCAGATAGATATTGGCAAATTGTGCGATTTTTATCCTTTTGGGATCAATCACCAGTAATTGCGCTTTTCCTGATTTTACAGCCCGCTTTACATACGATGATAACACCGGATGGTTTTCAGTTGTATTTGATCCGGTAATCAGGATAACATCCGCTTTTTCAATGTCAGCAATCGGATTTGTCATTGCCCCACTTCCAAACGCAGCGGCCAGACCGGCCACAGTTGAGGAATGTCAGAGACGGGCACAATGATCAATATTATTCGTTTTAATGGCAGCACGTGTAAATTTATGTGCAATATAGTTATCTTCATTACTGACACGAGCCGATGTAAAGACCCCGATACTGTCCGGTCCAGATTCTTTTTTAATGGCTCCCAGACGATTTGCAACAAGATCAAGGGCTTCATCCCATGATGCTTTTCGAAATTGACCATTTTCTTTGATAAGGGGATCGGTCAAACGTTCCGGGCTGTTAATGAAATTAAAACCAAATCGTCCTTTGACACAAAGGCTGCCATAATTGGGTCCGGTTTCTTCAGCACCTGTTACCTTAACAACCTTACCATCCTGAACATGAAGTTGAATCTGGCATCCGACACCACAGTAAGAACAGGTTGTTTTAACTTTTTGCGTATCCCATTGGCGAACCTTGTACCGACTGTTTTTTTCCACCAATGCACCAACCGGACAAACCTGAATACACTCACCACAGAAAACACAATCAGAATCTTTCAATGCCAGATCATTGCCGGCAACCACTTTCATTTCAGCACCACGATAACCAAACTGAATGGCCTGATTTACTTGAATATCATTACAGGCCTGTACACATCGACCGCAAAGAATACATCGGGAAAAATCGCGTACAATAAAAGGGTTGACATCTTCCAATTGTGAAGAAACTTTTGATTTTGGAAAACGATCTCCTGTCACCTGATATTGATATGCAAGATCCTGAAGTTTACAATCACCCCACACAGGGCATAATTCATCAGTGCCATCGTAGTCCTGAACCTGAAGTTGAAACTGTGTCCAATCTGTGGTATCGGAATTTCGTATTGCACAATTGTGATTTCCGGATGACAGTAATAATTGTAAGGTCAATTTTCTGGATTTGACAACAGCGTCTGACTCGGTATGAACCACCATATTTTTTCCGGCAGGCACCGTGCATGATGTCATCAGTGAGCGTGCCCCCTCAATTTCAACAACACACATTCGGCAGGCACCTGTGGGCGTTGCGCCTTTCAAATAACATAAGGTTGGAATCGTAATGTTATTTCTTCGGGCCACCTCAAGAATTGTTTCTCCGGGGGTGAACTCAAAACATTTTCCATTTATTGTAATTTGGTTTT